>OHAE01000324.1_pt1 | contig 45454 bp, 38 predicted proteins | sample 1577061 | NCBI WGS metagenome assembly OHAE01 (sample SAMEA3541535, study PRJEB24748) | human gut metagenome | biome: human gut; feature: human-associated habitat; material: faeces | place: China | collected 2012
TGAGCAAGAAGCCCCCACTTCAAAATCAGAGATTTAAGTGGTGGGAGCATGTCACGATATAGATAGGTAAATGCAGAATTATCTGATATAATGAAGCTACTTGTATTGAAAATGAAAGAGGAGGAATAAGCAATGATTTGTGGAATGACGTATTTTCAGATATGCCTGTATTTCCTGGTCTATTCTTTTGGAGGATGGGTAGTTGAAGTTATTTTTCATGCAGTTGCGCTTGGAAAAGTAATAAACAGAGGATTTCTGAACGGACCGGTCTGCCCGGTATATGGCTTTGGTGTGCTCTCTGTTTTTGCCCTGCTTAATACGATTCAAAGTGGTGGACATCAGATGAGTGAAGGAATGATCTTTGTATTTGGATTTGTTCTTGCTACAGCGGTTGAGTTGATCGCAGGATGGATGCTTGATGTGTGTTTCCATGCAAGATGGTGGGATTATTCAGATAAACCGTTGAATTTTCATGGATATATCTGCCTGGAGTTCTCTCTGATCTGGGGCCTTGCAATCGTTATGGTAGTAAAGGTTTTTCAGAAATATGTAGAAAATCAGGCGTCTCATACACCGGCAACCTGGGAGTGGGTTGTGATAGCAATCTTATATGCAGTGTATCTGACAGACTTTATTGTAACAGTAGCAGTTATCCGTGGATTGAATAAGAAACTTACCAGATTGGATAAAGTCAGCTCAGATCTGAGAATTGTGAGTGATAAGCTTAGTGATACACTGGCAACGACTACGATTGATACAGCGCAGAAGGTTGGCGAAAGAAAGGTTCAGGCAGCACTTGCAAAAGCCGAACTGCTTGAGACGACAGCTGCCCAGAAAGAAAAAACTGTTGAAATGCTCCGTATGAAAAAAGCAGAACTTCAGGCACAGTTTGACGAGTTATCCAGTTCCATCACAAATCATACTGTATTCGGTCAGGGACGACTTCTTAAAGCTTTCCCTGAGATGAAACACAGAGATTACTTTGAGCTGATTCAGGAATTGAAGAAAAAACTGAAATAAAATGAAAATCATTTCTGACTGAGTTGTATTCTTTTGCGGTTATAAACCAGATGTAGATACATGGCATCCTGTGCCCGGAGTGGGTCATGGGATGCTATGGCATTCGTAATCTCGCGGTGAGTCTCGATGGTTTCTTCATGCAGGGTGCCGCCGGTTGTTTCCACGAACAGTGGAATCGAGCTGTTGATCATTGGGACCAGTCGCGGAACGACAACATTTTTACTGCTCAGAGCAATTGCTGTATGGAATTCGATATCTTTTTGCGTGTGATTCTTATGAGTTTTTAATAATTTTTCAACTTCATCGCAGAGTGCGGTGATTTTTTTATGTCTTTAAGCACTACTATATTCATCGACTACGTTTATAATATCCTAAAGATTTTATCAGTTGATTTCTGCGGGGGAAATTCGGTATCTTATATAGTAAAGAAATCTTTAAACAGAAAAAATTAGAAAGGGGACGATATAGATATGGGGTTAATACAGCGGATGAAAAACCAACAGACAATGACAGAGCGTGAGCGTGACATCTGCAATTATATATTGGAACATCCGGAAAAAGTGGAGTCAATTTCTTCGAGGGAACTGGGACATGTGACATTTACGAGTGCGGCATCGGTGACGCGTCTGTGCCAGAAGCTCGGAATGAAAGGTTTTCCGGAATTCAAGATTCAGTTTGTCCGGGAATTGCAGAATGGACAGATGGAGAATGCACAGGAAAAAGTTACGATATCGGAACGCGAGAATGTCGTGACGATTGTGAGAAAAGCAACTCATGTCCAGCAACAGGCAATCGAAGAAACAAAGAAGGAAATTTCCTACAGTCAGCTTGTAAGAGTTGGAAAAATGATTGCAGAGGCCTCTTGTGTGGATTTTTATGCATATGATATGAACGTGTATCTAGCAGAATATGGACGCTCGTTGTTTTATCACAGCGGAAAGGTAGCAAATGTCCTTTCAGCGATAAACATTCAGGGATTACAGGCTTCCATGCCGCCGAATGGACATATCGCAATCCTCATCAGCCACACTGGAGAGAATGAAAGGCTGATCGAGATTGCCAAGATGCTCCGAAAGAACAAAACAAAAGTTATCGTACTTGTTGGAAAAGGCAGGAGTACGATTGCCGCTTATGCAGATGAGATCATCTATGCAGCAGGTCAGAAAAAAGTAGAAGAATTCTGGAACTCGATGTTTTTTGCATCAGGGAAATATGTTATGGATATTTTGTATGAAATGGAATTCAGCCGAAAATATGAAGAAAATCTGCATCTGAATAAAAAATATGAACAGAGCGGAGAAAAACACCTCTGGGGTTTGGCAGACAATTCTGATTATGTATAAAGTGCACAAAAATAGCCTCTGATTTTTGACACATGAAACGCTGTTGCAGGATTTTCGGGAAAAATCACAGAAAATATGAAATACAAAACCATTGTGTTCGGAATGCATTGAAAAAAAATTCTCTTTTTTATATAGTATAGCCATCCGATATGAAACAGGAGTTACAAAGCGCGCATATATACTCTGAATCGATGGTATTGATAAAAGGAGAGGAAAAAATGGCACAGGTAAGAGATTACAATAAACTTGCCCATGACATCATCCGTGAAGTCGGGGGTGCAGAAAACATCGTCAATGCAACAAGATGTGCAACCAGATTTCGTCTGGTATTAAAGAAAACACCGGAACACGCAAAAGAAAAAATAGCAGAACTTCCGGGTGTTATTACCGTAGTAGAAAATAACGGACAGTTCCAGGTAGTCATTGGAACACATGTAGGAGATGTATATGCAGCAGCTGCTGAAATCCTTCATCTGGATGAAAATGGAGCAGCAGCAGAACAGCCGAAGCAGAGCGTTGTAAACCGAATCATTGCAACTATGTCAGCGGTATTTGCACCATTTGTATATATTCTGGCAGCAGCAGGACTGCTTCAGGGGGCATTGATCCTGATCACAATGGCAGTACCGGGTTTTGCAAATACAGGAACTTATGAAGTGTTGAGTTTCATGTCCTGGACACCGTTTACATTCCTGCCAATCTTCATTGCAATCACAGCTTCGAAGCATTTTAAATGTAATACGTATATTGCAATTTTATGCTGCTGTGCACTTGTAAATCCAACATGGGCAGAGATGGCATCCCGAATCGCAGGTGGAGAAGCAATCCGTTTCCTGGGAATGAAACTTTCTGAAACTACTTATACCTCAACAGTACTTCCACCACTGATTCTTGTATGGATTCTTTCTTATCTGGAACGCTTCATTGAGAAAAAACTTCCGGATACAGTGAAACCACTGCTGACACCATTACTTTGTTTCCTGATCATGGTTCCGGCAACAATTCTTCTCATTGGGCCGGCATCTGCAATCACAGCAAACGGTATTGCAAAAGGATATAATTTCCTCGCAGGTACTGCTCCGGCACTGGCAGGTGCGATTATCGGTGGTTTCTGGCAGGTAGTTGTTATCTTTGGTGTTCACTGGGGAATTACTCCGGTAGTTCTTGCAAACTTTGATATGTACGGATGCGATATTTTCCAGGCATTCCAGACGATCGCAGTAGTTGCACAGGTTGCAGCAGCATTCGGAGTATTTATCAAATCAAGAAACAAAGAATTTAAAGGCGTAGCACTTTCAGCAGGCATCACAGGTCTGTTTGGAATCACTGAGCCTACCATTTATGGTGTTACACTTCGATTGAAAAAACCATTCATCTGTGGGTGTGCAGGTGGAGCTGTTGGTGCGGTAGTCATGAGCTTTTTCCACTCTGCTTACTATGCATATGCAGGACTTCCAGGACCGCTTACAGTTGTAAATGCAATCAGTAAAGATGCTCAGATGTCCTTTATCGGAGAAATCATTGGTTGTGCAATTGCAGCAGTGATTGCGATTGTTCTGATTCAGATGATCGGATTTGATGACCCGGTGTCAAAAGATGCCGTAATCGCAGGGGATGCAGAAACAAAAGATGTAAAAGCTACCGTAGAGGAAGTAAGTGAAATAGTATCCGATGCGGCAGCAGACAAAACTGTCATGAGTCCACTATCAGGTGAAGTAATCCCTCTTTCAGAGGTAAAAGACGAAGTATTTTCCAGTGAAGCAATGGGAAAAGGCTGTGCAGTAATTCCGGCAGAAGGAAAAGTTTATGCGCCATTTGACGGAATGATTGTCGGACTTCTCGAAAGCCATCATGCAGTCGGTCTGGAGAGTGAAAATGGAATTGAAATCCTGATCCATGTAGGTATGGATACGGTAAAACTTAACGGAAAATATTTTACCTGTCATGTAGAAGAAGAACAGCAGGTCAAAAAAGGACAGCTTCTTCTGGAATTTGATATCGAAGCGATCAAAAAAGAAGGATATGAGGTAACGACACCAGTAGTTATTACAAACAGTGATGAATTTACAGATGTGGAAACAGAAGTTTCCGGTAAAGTAAATCATGGAGAGCTGTTATTAAGCATGAGATAGTAATAGAATTTGGAGGATAAAAATGGCATTATCAGATAGATTTTTATGGGGTGGAGCAGTTGCTGCAAATCAGCTGGAAGGCGGATGGAACGAAGGTGGCAAAGGTCCGAGTGTTATTGATATGATGACCGGCGGAAGCAGCACCAAAATGCGCCGTATCACAGACGGAGTGATTGAGGGAGAATATTATCCAAACCATGAAGCGGTTGATTTTTATCACGAATACAAGGGCGATATCGCGCTGATGGCAGAAATGGGCTTCAAATGTTTCCGAACAAGTATCGCATGGACCCGTATTTTCCCAAATGGTGATGAACTGGAACCGAATGAGGAAGGGCTGAAATTTTATGATGACATGTTTGATGAACTTCTGAAATATGGAATCGAACCAGTCATCACCCTGAGTCATTTCGAGATGCCATATCATCTCGCAAAAGAGTATGGTGGATGGATTAACCGTAAAGTCATTGACTTCTTTGTACGCTTTGCGGTGACTGTCATGGAGCGTTACAAAGATAAAGTAAAATACTGGATGACGTTCAATGAGATCAACAACCAGAGCAATACTTCAGCAGATATTTTTGGCTGGACCGATTCAGGAGTTTTGTTTTCTCAGTACGAAAATAAGAAAAAAGCCATGTACCAGGCAGCACATCATGAAATGGTCGCAGGTGCAATGGTCGTAAAGAAAGGCCATGAGATTAATCCAAATTTTAAGATTGGATGTATGTGTTCTTTTGTTCCATTTTATCCATATTCCTGTAACCCGGACGATATTATGACAGCAACTGAATGTATGCATGAAAGATTTTACTTCGGAGATGTTCAGATTCGTGGTCATTATCCTGCTTTTGCAAAGAAGGAATGGAAGCGTGAAGGAACAAAACCGGAAATGCTTCCGGGCGATGAAGAGATTCTTGCAGAGGGAAAATGTGATTATCTCGGATTCAGTTACTACATGACAAATGCCGTAAAAGCCGATGTAAAGAAAGATACTGCAGAATCCCTGGATGGAAGTTCACCATATTCTATCGCCAATCCATATGTAAAAGCTAGTGATTGGGGCTGGCAGATTGATCCGGTAGGCCTTCGTTATGCACTGGTAACTCTGTATGAACGTTATGAAATTCCGCTTTTCATTGTAGAAAATGGTTTTGGTGCAATCGACATTCTCAAAGAAGACAAAACCTGCGATGACGATTACCGAATCGAATACCTGCGTGCTCACATCAGTGAGATGAAGAAAGCAGTCGAGATTGACGGCGTTGACCTGATGGGATACACTCCATGGGGCTGCATTGACCTGGTTTCTTTCACCACGGGAGAACTGAAAAAACGTTATGGTTTTATCTATGTAGACAAAAATGATGATGGAACTGGAAGCGGCAAAAGATATAGAAAAAAATCCTTTGGCTGGTATAAGAATGTGATCAGGACAAATGGTGAGGAATTGTCTGTATGGTGATTGGAGCCGTTGTATCTGCTTTGATTCCGCCAATGATCCTTGCCAGGATCGTTGATACACTCACAGCAGGAAAAAGCGTGGGATTTTCTGTTATTCTTTTTTATTTTGTTATGCTTGCACTTACCGGTATCATGGAAGCAGCAGAGCTTACCGGTTTGAAACGCGTTGCAGAGAATCGAACGGTTATTTCCATTTCACACAGAACTTCTGCGGAATTAGGCCGGATTATAAATTTGAATTAAGGAAAAAAGGAACACCCTTTGTCAAAATGCTTCCGTAGTAAACGGAGGTAATCGGCAGAGGGTGTTCTTTTTGTTCAGGCTAGATATTTTAGAAAATTTTCAGTTGTTCCATTAAAATCCACATGCTACAATAAAAATGTAAATATCTTTTGATCTGTGATTTGTTTCCAGCGGGGAGGCAGAATGGAAAAAGCATCACAGGACAAAAGAGAAAAGAACACGAACTACCAGCCGGAAATGCATGTGAGAAATGCAAACAGTCGTGAAATTTTTAAGAACAACAGGCTAACGAGTCAGTTCCTGAGAAATTACACAAATATTCCGTTGTTAGCGAATGTGATGCCGGAAGATATTGAGGATGTATCAGAAAAATATCAGGCATTTCTTGGTGTGGAATTTGAATCGGATACAATCAAAAAGGTATACATCCGCAGGGCAGATGGCACAATAGAAAGAGAAGTTTACGTATTGTCATTGATTGAACATAAAAGTGATATCGATTATGATGTGGCAATGCAGTTACTTCGATATATGTGTGTGATCTGGCAGGAGTATAAAGCGACTCAGAACAAGATTCAAGAAGGAAGTAGCCGACGGAAAAATTTTCGTTATCCTTTGATTATTCCAATTGTATATTATGAAGGAAAACGGAAATGGACAGCGGCTTTAAATCTGAAAGACCGCATTGAGTTTTCAGAAGAAATGGAGAAGTACATTCCAGATTTTACATATCAGGTAGTAAGTGTGGGACAATATACGAATGAAGAACTCAGTAAGAAACATGACGAAATGTCACTGGTGATGCTGATTAACAAGATACAGTCTGCGGAAGACCTTTCGGAGTTCAGAAAGGTCTCGGAGGAAATGGTGGAATCCATTTACGGAAATGCACCGGATGAGATAAAAGAAATCTATAAGAAAATATTGTGGTCATTACTAATGAAATTAAAGGTACCAAACGAAGGAGCCAGTAATATCATAGGCGAGATTGGAGGTCATGGTATGGGATATCTGTTTGAAAATATGGATGAAATGGACATACAGGCTGAAAGAAGGAATACTGCAAGAGAAAGAAAACGAGCGGAAGAGGAAAAACAGCGTGCGGATGCAGAGAGGCAGCGGGCAGACGAAGAAAAACAGTTAAAGATTGAGGCAGAAGAGCGAGCAAATGCGCTTGAAGAGGAAGTTCAGCGTCTCAGAAAGCTGTTAGAGAGTCAGGAACAGAAGTAATATAGACATACCGTATCATTTAATAAAGTTAAAATGGAAACAAACCAAATCAAAAGATGTAAGTAAAAAATGTCGTTTTACTGTCTAAGTGATGGTGAAACGACATTTCTTTGTTTAGTTCAGGTACTCAATAAATTTCTGCGTGGCAGGAGTCAGGCAGTAATGTTGCAATTTTATACAAAAATATTAAGAAAATATAGGGCAAAATGCTATATTGTTTTGTGTTTAATAGAAAGATATAATTAAATCGTTTGAAAAATCATAAAAGAAATATCGAAAAACAGAGTTTGGGGACTCTGTTTTTTTAAAGGAGAGTAGTGTGAAAGAAAAAAAAATTACATATTTTTTTAGAAATTTATCAGTCTTCCAGAAAATGATTGTTTCACTGAGTGTTTGTGTGATTATACCAAGTATTATCCTGGGAATGCTGGTGAGCATGAGAGTAGTGAGGCTTAGTGAGAAAAATCAGTATGAAGCACAGATTAATCATTTGATTACAGCAGAAAAAGATCTGGAAGGAATTTGTACGAGAGCAGAACAGGCAGCAGCAATCTTAGTAAATGAAAGTTCTGTACAGGCAATTATAAAGAAGAAAGCATCTGTAATGGATTATAGATATGCGGCAGATTTAATGGAAGAAAATTGTAAAAATATAAAGTGTTGTAGCAGTATAGCAGTATTGTGTAATGGCAATGTTCTGTTCCAGAGAGGAGAACGTTATCTGTATGAAGAGGCAGAGTTTCCGCATGAAAAGGAGGCAGGATCCGGAAAACTTTCAGAGTGGTCGCCTGAACAAAAGATAATATTTCGACATGGAATTAGTATGAATGAACGGAAGCAGATTGTATATTCTACGGCGGTGATGGAAGGTATAAACATTATTGGAAGCATAAATATTTATCTCGATGTGAAGGAAATTCTGAAAGATATTATGCCATATTGGGGAACAGAAGACCGAGAGCAGATGGTTATCCATACAGCGGTTATAACAGAAGATGGTGCTGTATTACTTCAAAGCTCAGAAGAAGAAATTATGACACAGTATCTGGATGAAATGAAAAATAATAATTTAAAGAATACATATGGGTATTTTCCAACAAAAGTAGGAAAGAAAGAATGTATTGTCCTTCATGCAAAATGTGGAACAACTGGATGGTATTTATTTCAAACAGAAAAAAGAGTGACATTTTATAATATGCAGATTGCATTTATGGGTGCTGTTATTTTCTTCTGTATTTTATTTGGTGTGTTTTATGGTATGGTTCAAAATAAAACAATTATTCAACCTCTGCAGCATCTCTCGAAACGTATGGATGCAGTTAAAAATGGTGTAATGGAGAAAAAAAGATATGAAATTGCACATGATGAGATTGGAAATGTGGAGGACGGATTTGAAGATATGGTAGAGGAGCTTCAAAAGCTGATTAATGAAGTATATATACAGACGATTAAGACAAAAGATGCAGAAAGAGAGATGCTCCTAGCAAAAATGAATCCACATTTTCTTTATAATTCACTGGATTCTATTCATTGGCTCGCTTTTAGAAATAAGGACTATGAAGTAAGTGAACAATTGGAGGCGCTGGCCAATGTATACCGACATATCCTTCAGTTTGGGATTGGGAAAATATACATAGAAAAAGAAGTAGAGTTTATTGAAAATTATTTATTTCTTCTGGAATGCCAAATGGGAGAAAAAATAGAATTTGTAGTTGATATACCAGAGGAACTTTATAAGTATAAAATTCCTAAACTGATTGTACAGCCTTTGATTGAGAATGCAGTCAATCACGGATTAAGAGAAAAAGAAGATGGTGGAAAAGTAATAATCGCTATGAAAAAAAAGAAACAGGATATTATTATTACAGTGAAAGATAATGGTGTTGGATGTGATATAAAGCAATTATGGGAAGTAATACATGATTCTAAGAGTAACGAAGCTTTTGCATTAAGGAATATCGGAGAAAGGCTCAGACTGAATTCTGATGAAGAAGATTGTATGGAATTGTATAGTAGTGAGGAAGGTGGATTCACTGCTATATTGACTGTAAAAGTGGAGGAATGCAAGAATGAAATTGATGGTTGTAGATGATAATAAACAAGTCCGTGAAGGAATTAGCTTGGGAATTGACTGGAATGAATATGGAATCAGCAAAGTAAGGGCCTATGAAGATGGAGCAAAAGCTAGAGATGATTTAGTTGATTATTGTCCAGATATTGTTATTGCGGATATTAGGATGCCGAATTTGGATGGATTGGAACTTTTGGAAGAAGTACGAAAAGAAAATCAGAAATGCAGATATATTTTACTGAGTGCGTATTCGGAATTTGAATATGCACAAAAGGCATTACGATTAGGTGCAGATGATTATATTTTAAAGCCTGTAAAACCCAGAGAACTTGTAGAACTGGTTATGAAAAATATTACAAGTCTTTTAGAAATGCAGAAAGAAAGTGAACTTTATTATGAAGTATATGAGAAGAGTTTTATACATTCAATATTAAATGGAGATGAAATTGAAAACATAAAAAAGTTTCAGGAGTTTATGGAAAAATGTCTTGGACTCCGTTTTGATGAAAAGCGAGCAGTCGTTGGAAAAATAAAAATAGAACAAAAAAATCTTATATCACAGAAAAGACCTATTACAGAAGAAGAAACAGATAAGATTAAAGCAATATTGAAAACAAATAAATATATATCTTTGGTAGATAAAAATAATACTTTTATAATGATATGTCCAGGATGCAGTTCAGAAATGAAAAACCATATAGTAGCAATGGAGATAAAGCGCGAATTCGAAAAAATAAATCAAATTTTTCCAGAATTGATAATTGTAGTAGGAATTTCTAAATCCATTGGCTTAGGAAAACTTGCAGAGGGGTGGAAAGAAGCAGAAGAAGCATTAGAGCAGAAATATTGTTACAAAACAAAAGTCTTCTTTTCATTTAAAGAAATATATCCGATGATGAAACAGGCGATTCCAGAAAATCTGAAAAAAAGTTATATGGAAAAAATATTAGAAGCTGTAAAAATAAAAAAGAAAGAAGACACGCAGCGTATTTTTAAAGCAATATATGAAGAATGTAGAGAAAAAAATTACTCGCCCAGGGAAATAAAAAAATTTATTGAACAATTATATTTTTATTTAGTTCGTCATATGGGAATGAACAGTAGCAGAGAGTTTGAAGAGGAGGTATTACATGGAAATCTGTATTTGACAGATACCATAGATAAATTCGAAGAATATCTTTTTGATGCACAGAATGTTGGAAAGACAAAAGAGAGAGAAGTTTATTCAGCAACGATACGAAATATTTGCACTTATGTAGAAGAGCATTTTATGGAAACTATAACAGTGGATGCTTTAGCAGAAAAATTTGAAAGAACGCCTAATTATATTTCGGCCAAATTTAAGAGAGAAACTGGAAAAAGTTTTACAGATTATTTAATGGAGATTCGTATTCAGAAGGCTATGAATATGCTTTTATATACAAATATACCAATCAATGAAGTAGCAAGACAGACCGGATTTGGGAGTTATGCGTATTTTTCCAGAATTTTTAAGAAGTATACAGGTAAAAGTGCTGGCTATATTAGAGATAGAAGACAAAATTAGTATAAAAATGATATGAAAATAGTAGAAATGATGCATAAATATGTAGAAATATAATATAAGCCATCGGAGCACAAACTGCTAAAATTAAATCATCTTCAAAAGAACGAAAAACAAGGAGGAAAGGAAATGAAAAAAAAGATTTGGGCGGCAGTGCTCGCAGGAACTTTGGCATTATCTACAGTGGGAAGCAGTGTAGTTGCTTATGCAGATGATGAAAAACAAGATCTGGTGATTATGATCACTAATCCTGGAGAGGTTAATAACGCAGTTGAAGAACGTTTAAAGGAGAAACTGGGTGATAAATATAATATTATCACAAAAACATGGGATTCTGCATCTGTGGAGCAGACCGTGAAAACAGCTGCAGCAGCAGGTGAACAGCTTGATCTTGTACAGTACTGGCCGAATCAGATGAATAGTTTTACATCGGTAGGATTAGCTACTGATTTGACGGACTATATGGATGATGAATGGAAAGAAGGCTTTGAAGAAGGTACGCTTGATATGGGTACTTATGATGGAAAACTTTATAATGTTCCATATAAAACAGTATATCCAACTATGATAGCTGACCTTTCAGTGACAAGAGAGGCTGGAATTGATGACAGTGAAATAAAAGATCAAATGACATGGGATGAGTTCCTGGATATTTGTAGGAGAATACAAGAGAATACAGACAAATCAGGAGCTGCTGTACAGACAGAATATGCTTGCTGGTTAGTGAGAAATGCAGTAATGCAGACATGGGATACCGATGAAGAACTTGATAAGTGGAATGCAGGAGAAGTTTCTTTTAAAGATCCTAAGATCGTAGCCGCTTTTGATAAGATAAAAGATGTGTTTGATGAAGGGTTATTTTATCCAGGTGAGGGTGCTTTAGCTGTTACTCAGGATCAGATTTATGGTGCAATGTCTGCACATAAAATTGGTTTTGCATTATTTCCGACAACGATGGTTAAGGCGGCAATTGATAGTACTGGTTTAACAGATTATAAAGTATGCGATTATCCAGCAATGGGATCAAATCCGACAAATCCGCTTCTTGGTGGCTGCGATGGATATTTTGTTCCAACATGTGCCAAGAATATAGATGGAGCTATTGAAGCTATGAAATATCTTACCGGAGAAGAAATCAATACATTCAGAGCTGAAAATGGACAGGTTACTACAGGAAAGGTTGCTGAAGATGCAGATATTGATCAGGATTTTATGACTTCTATTTCCAGATGTTCCAGCCAGATTTACCCGACAGAGATTATTAACATTGATGCAGAATTGTCTGATTATATGCAGAATCAGATGCCGGCAAATTATATTTACAGTGGTGAATCTTCGTTGGATGAACTGGAAGCACTGAGAGTGGCAGCAACAGAGAATTAATTATTAAAGAAATAATCTGCCTCGAAATAAATGGAAACGTTTGTTTTGGGGCATTTTTATACCCAAAATAAGGAAATAAGGAGGTATTTGACGTGAAAAAAACACTAACCACTACCAATAAGCTTCAGTTGATAGGAGGTATTTTTTGTCTTCCTGCATTAGCATTGGTACTTTTTGCGACTATCATACCAGTAATATGGAATATTGTTTTAAGCTTTTTTAATTGGAATGGTGTAGACAATATGACATTCGCAGGCCTGACAAATTTTTCAACATTATTCCATGACAAAGCATGTATGAAAGCAATTGGATACTCTTTGGAAATTGCATTGATTGCTACAGCAGTTGCAATGTTTCTTGGAATTGTGCTTTCATTATTGATTTATAAAGTAACCAAAATAGAAGGCGCAATATATCGCTTTGTTTTTTATAGTCCTGTTATGCTTCCATTATCTGTAGTTGGACTTTTGTTTAGTCTTGTATTGGCTACCGATGAAGGGCTTTTAAATAATTTACTTGCAATTATAGGACTTGGAAATCTTCAGCAGGCATGGCTTGCTAAAAAAGGACTTGTTCTAATTGTAATCGGTATCGTTCAGGGATGGAGAAGCAGTGGAACAGTAATGATGCTGGTATATACGGGCATTATAGGACTTCCAGTAGATTTGTTTGAATCGTCAAAACTTGATGGGGCTACTTATAGACAGGAAGTTCGATATATAATTCTTCCACTTGTAAAACCAACAATTCAGTTAGCACTTTCTATGTGTGTTACAAGTGCATTTAAAACATATGACATTGTATATTCAATGACAGGAGGAGGTCCTGGCGATATTTCAAAAACAGCACCGCTTAAAATTATAGAGCAGGCATTTATGTTTAATAAATATGGTCTGGCATCAGCTAACAGTATAGTTTATGCATTGATTGTTGTTGTAATTCTGTTTATTTTACGAAAAGGATTAGGAGGGGAAAAATATGAATACTAAAAAGATGAGAATATTTCCCATTGCATGTAGAGTCATTTTAGTAGCTATGTTAGTTGTTTGGATTTTTCCAGTTCTGTTTGCATTGAACACTTCTTTTAAAGATCAGGCAGAGTTTTATTCAAATATCTGGGCACTTCCTAAAAAACTTGGTTTAGATAATTATATACAGGCGTTTTCCCAAGGACATATTGGAGAATATTTTCTAAACAGTATTATTATTGCAGTAGTTTCACTGATCCTTATTGAAGTAATTTCGGTCATGGCTGCATATTCACTGGCAAGATTGAGAATTCCTCATACAGGTGCAATTATCATGATATGCTTTGCAATTCAGTTGTTGCCAACAGAAACGATTATCATACCTCTTTATAAAATGATGTCTTCCATGGGACTCCTCCACTTACGATATGTACCAATTATTCTTGCATATGTAGGATGGTCTATTCCAGGTACAACAGTTATTTTGAAAAACTTTTTTGATACGATTCCAAAAGAACTGTTGGAAGCTGCACGTATAGATGGTTCTGGAGAAATTCGAAATCTGTTTACGATAGTACTGCCATTAATGAAAGGTGCATTATCTACATGTATCGTTATGAATTTTACATTTATCTGGGGAGAATTGATGTGGGCGAAAACAGCAACATTAACTACAGATAAAGGTTTACCACTGACAGTTGGACTTATGAGTTTTAAAGGCGAATATGGTACACAGTGGTCACTTATGTGTGCTGCAATCTGTATGATTGTAATTCCGCTTTATCTGGTATTCTTATTCCTGCAGAAATACTTTGTATCTTCTATGACTGCAGGAAGTGTAAAAGGTTAAAGGAGAAAAAAGATGAAGGTCGATAATCTAAAAATAAACCATATTACAAGGCCAATGGGATATTGGTATCGGACGTTAACAGCTTCTTGGAAGGTAAAAGAAGCTTTGGGAAAATTTCAGCAAAGTGCGCAGATACAGGTATCTTCAGATGAAGATTTTAAAGAAATTATATGGGACTCTGGAAGAGATAAAAAACTTAAGAGCACAGGTACAGAAATTCCTATTTCTCTCGAGGCATGTACCAGATATTACTGGAAAGTAAAGGTATGGGATGAAACGGGAGATATAGGGGAAAGTAATGTGGAATGGTTTGAGACCGGATTAATGGAAAGAGGATTCAAAGGCATCAGCATTACACCAACGTTAGATTCATCAATAGCGCCAGTATACGAAAGAGAGTTTGAATTAGATTTTCTACCTCAGACGGCCAGAATGTATATCACCTGTCTGGGAGTATATGAATTAGAGATAAATGGAGAAAGAGTTGATGATCATTTTTTAGAACCGGGATTTACAGTATATGAATCTTATGTTCAGTATCAAACTTATGATATTAGGAAGTATCTTTGCCTGGGAAAAAATCAGATTAAAGTAATAGCAGGAGATGGCTGGTATAAAGGTTTATATGGATATCGGCAGAACGAAAATTACCGTAAAGGAAAAAAATACGAATTTATAGCAGATGTGTATGCAGATGGAGAATGTATTTTGTGCACAGATCTGTCATGGAAAAGTAGAAAAAATAAAATTTTATATTCTGATCTATATGATGGTGAAATTTATGATGCTAACCTTGATGATTCAGAGTTATTTGATGTTGAAAAAGGCAATTTGGATAAAAAGACAGTCATGGAAAGGATTGGAGTACCGGTAAAAATTGTACAAACGCTTCGTCCAAAAGAGATTATCCATACCCCAAAGGGAGAAACGGTTTTGGATATGGGACAGAACATGGCTGGATATGTGAGCTTTTATTGCGCAGAACCTAAAGGAACACATATAATCCTAGAACATGGAGAAATATTGCAGAATGGATGCTTTTTTAATAAAAACTATCGTACAGCTAAAGCTCGTTATGAATATATTTCAGATGGGATTCCTAGAGTGGTACATGCAAGATTATGTTTTTTTGGTTTCCAGTATGTGAAAATTTCAGGAATAAAAGATGTAAGATTAGAAGATTTTTTAGGGAATGTGTTATGCAGTGAGTTGGAAACCACTATACATATAGAAACAGGACATCAATTGCTGAATCGTCTTATTCAAAATGTAATGTGGAGTCAAAAGGGTAATTTTATTGACATTCCGACGGATTGTCCACAAAGAGATGAAAAAATGGGGTGGACAGGAGATGCACAGATTTTTTCACAAACGGCATGCATGAATATGGATTGCTATCCATTTTTTAGAAAGTATCTTCACGATATTTCATTGGAGCAGGAATTGACAGGAGGACTGGTTCCTCAGATTGTTCCATCAGTAGGAAGACGAGAAAGAACCTCTGCTGCATGGGGTGATGCTGCAGTGATTATTCCCTGGAATATGTATCAGATTTATGGTGACTCTGGAATACTTAAAGAACAATATGAAAGCATGACAGCATGGATTGCTTATATAGACGAAGAAAACCGTAAATCTGGAACCAATCCTGATTTATGGCAAAATGGGTTTCATTATGGTGATTGGCTTGCACTGGATGGAGGCTGTTATCACATGCCAACAGGAGGAACAGACGTATTCTATATATCATCCGCATATTTTTATTACTCCGTACAAATTATGTGTAAGACAGCCGAGATCATTGGAAAAAAGGAAGAACAGAACAAATGGAAACAGAAGGCGGAAAAAATCAGGCAGGCGATAAAAAAGGAATATTTTACAGGAAATGGCAAAGTAGCAATAGATACACAAACGGCATGTATAGTTGCTTTATGTTTCAAGATTGTGTCAGGAAAAGAGACTGAACCTGTAAAGAAACAATTTTTAAAGAGAATGCAAATGGATGGATGGTGTTTAAAAACTGGGTTTGTAGGAACTCCATTTCTTCTGGAAGCATTAACTTTATGTGAAAGAGAGGATCTGGCATACAGAGTTCTTCTTGACAAGAATTTCCCAAGTTGGTTGTACCCAGTAACGATGGGAGCAACTACTATGTGGGAACGATGGGATGCGATAAATCCGGATGGATCTATGAGTGACGATGGGATGAATTCGTTGAACCATTATGCTAATGGATCTGTTGCGATATGGATTTATGAACATATAGGTGGAATCAGACAGTTAGAAGATACTTCTGGATTTGAAAAGGTAATGATTGCACCTGTGGTGACACCAGAAATTTCTTATATAAAAATGGAATACGATAGTATGTCTGGAAAGTGGAAAATAAACTGGCATATAGAAAAGGCAAAGGAAAATGAAAGATTTATTCTAAATTTAGAGATACCATTTAATACAGAAGCAGTTATTAGGCTTCCGTATGTTGATGGAGAAGTAAAAGAAAATGGAAAAAATATTGGAAAAATGGAAGAACCTCTTTTAAAACGTGAGGCAGGAAAATATCAATATGAATATACCTTAAATCCAAAGTGGAAGCCATGTTATTCGATGGAAGACAGCGTATGCGAGATGGTCCGTAATCCAGAATTAAAAAAATGGCTATATGCAAAGGTACCGATGTTGGAAAAAGTGGATGGGGCAGAAATTCAGAATATGACATTAATTGAAATGAGCAAACTTCCATTTTTTCTCGGAATAGGAACGAGATTGGGACTGGATCAGAAAACATTGCAGGAAATACAGGAACATATCTCCAAAATTGAGAAGTTTAAATCTGATTTAAAAGAATAAAAAATGGAGAAAAAAATTATGCAGTTAAAAAGTCAGGAAATGAGAAAACTTGCACCGGAGCTTGATCCGCTGCGTATTGGAACCGGATGGACAAAAGAAGATCTTGGAAAAGTTCAGGTTATAGTTGAGAGTACCTATGGCGACAGTCATCCGGGAAGTGGACATCTGAACATCCTTGAAGCAGAAGTACGCAAAGGAATTGAAGAAGAAGGCGGTTTTGGAGCACGTTATCACTGTACAGACATCTGTGATGGCGAAAGCCAGGGAACAGATGGTATCAACTACAGCCTTGCAAGCCGTGAGATGATCGCCAACATGATCGAGATTCATGCAAATGCAACTCCGTTTGATGCAGGCGTATATCTCTCAAGCTGTGATAAGGGTGTACCGGGAAATCTGATGGGACTTGCAAGAGTAAATATTCCTTCTGTATTCGTTCCTGGCGGAACAATGAATGCCGGTCCGGAAATGCTGACTCTGGAGCAGCTTGGAATGTACAGTGCAAAATTTGAGCGTGGAGAGATCAATGAAGAAAAGCTTGACTGGGCAAAATGTAATGCATGCCCGAGCTGCGGAGCATGTTCCTTTATCGGAACTGCATCTACTATGCAGATCATGGCAGAGGCACTTGGACTTGCACTTCCAGGTACAGCACTGATGCCGGCAACCAGCCCTGATCTTCTTGACTTTGCAAGAGAAGCAGGAAGACAGGCAGTTAGAATTGCACAGATGGAAAACATGCGTCCTTCTGACATCGTGACTATGGACAGCTTTGAGAATGCAATTCTGGTTCACGCAGCAATTTCAGGAAGTACAAACTGTCTGCTTCACCTTCCTGCAATCGCTCATGAATTTGGCATTGAGATCACTGGTGATACCTTTGACAAGCTGCACAGAAATGCAAGATATCTTCTGGATGTACGTCCGGCAGGACGCTGGCCAGCAGAGTGTTTCTACTATGCAGGTGGTGTACCGGCAATCATGGAAGAGATCAAAGAGCATCTTCACCTGGATGTCATGACTGTTACCGGAAAGACATTAGGAGAAAACCTGGAAGAACTGAAGAACAACGGATTCTATGAAAAATGTGAAAAATGGCTTCAGGAGTTTAACAAACGTTACAACGTAAATGTTACAAGAGAAGATATCATCCGTCCGTATGACAAAGCAATCGGAACAGATGGAAGTATTGCAGTCCTTCGTGGAAACCTTGCTCCGGAAGGTGCCGTGATCAAACACACAGCATGCCCGAAGGAAATGTTCAAATCCGTTCTTCGTGCAAGACCATTTGACAGCGAAGAAGAATGTCTGGATGCAGTCCTGAAACATAAGGTTCAGAAGGGTGATGCAGTATTCATCCGTTACGAGGGACCAAAGGGAAGCGGAATGCCGGAAATGTTCTATACTTCTGAGGCAATCAGCAGCGATAAAGAACTTGGAAAGAGCATTGCCCTGATCACTGACGGACGTTTCTCCGGTGCTTCTACCGGTCCGGTTATCGGACACTGCAGCCCGGAAGCTGTTGACGGAGGCCCGATCGCACTTGTTGAAGAAGGCGACCTTATCGAGATCGATGTTATGGAAAGAAAACTGAACATCATCGGAATCGCAGGAGAACGTAAGTCTATGGAAGAGATCGATCAGATTCTTGCAGAAAGACGCAAAAACTGGAAACCACGTGAAATGAAATACAAAAAAGGAGTACTCAGACTTTTCAGCCAGCATGCTGCAAGTCCAATGAAGGGAGCCTATCTGGAGTATTAATTATGAAGCATAAATTTATTACGATCGGCGAGATCATGCTTCGACTGACTCCGCCGGATTACGAAAAAATCAGAACAGCAACATCTTTTGAGGCAAGATACGGGGGAAGTGAGGCCAATGTGGCCCTCTCCCTTGCAAATCTTGGAGTAGATGCATCATTCTTTACAGTAGTTCCGGGAAACAGTCTTGGAAAAAGTGCTGTACGTATGATGCGAAGCAACGATGTGAATTGTGACAGCGTAATTTATTCAACAGAGGAAGAGACACCGACACATCGTCTGGGAACCTATTATCTGGAAACAGGTTACGGAATCCGTCCAAGTAAAGTTGTTTATGACAGAAAACACAGTGCTTTTTCAGAGTATGACTTCAACAAAACAGATGTAAAGAAACTTCTGGAAGGATACACATGGCTTCATCTGAGCGGCATCACCCCTGCACTTGGAAAAAGCTGCAGTGAATTGATCCTGATCTGCCTGAAAACAGCAAAAGAGAATGGCATGACAGTAAGCTTTGACGGAAACTTCCGAAGCACCCTGTGGAGCTGGGAAGAAGCGAGAGATTTCTGTACACTCTGTCTTCCATATGTAGATGTCCTTTTTGGAATCGAACCATATCATATCTGGAAAAACGAAAACGATCACAGCGCTGGTGATGTAAAGGACGATATTCCATTCCAGCCGGATCGTGACCAGCAGGAAAAAGTTTTCAAAGCTTTTGTGGAGAGATATCCGAACATCAAATGCATTGCAAGACATGTACGTTTTGCACACAGCTGCAGTGAGAACAGCCTTTCCGCATATCTCTGGTTAAACGGAAAAATTTATGAGAGCAAGCGTCTGACATTCCATATCCTTGACCGTGTCGGCGGCGGAGATGCATTTGTAAGTGGTATCATCTATGCTCTGATGAACGAATATACACCGGATGACATTGTAAACTTTGGTGTTGCAGCAAGTGCAGTGAAGCATACGATCCATGGTGACGGAAATATTACAGATGATGTTTCTCTGATCAGACATGTGATGGAAATGAATTTTGATATAAAAAGATAATGAAAGGAAATTCAAATAATGGATATAGCAGAGAAGTTTCAGAAAATCGGAGTTGTTCCGGTAGTAGTACTGGAAGATGTAAAGGATGCAGTTCCGCTTGCAAAGGCACTTGTTGAAGGTGGACTTCCATGTGCAGAAGTTACATTTCGTACCGAGGCAGCGGAAGAATCTATCCGTCTTATGGCAGAGCAGTTTCCGGATATGCTTGTAGGAGCAGGAACCGTTCTTACCAAGGAACAGGTGGATGCAGCTGCAGCAGCAGGTGCAAAGTTCATTGTAAGCCCAGGATTTGATCCGGAGATTGTAGACTACTGTCTGGAAAAAGAAATCCCTGTTTACCCGGGATGTGTTTCACCATCTGAGGTTGCTCAGGCAGTTAAAAGAGGACTTAAGGTCGTAAAATTTTTTCCGGCAGAACCGGCAGGTGGCCTTCCGATGATCAAAGCAATGGCAGCACCTTATGTAGGACTTAAGTTTATGCCGACAGGTGGAATCAATGCAAAAAATCTTGAAGAGTATCTTTCCTGTGATAAGATCATCTGCTGTGGCGGCAGCTGGATGGTAAAAGGTGATCTTGTGAAGGCAGGAGAATTTGACAAGATCAAAGAACTGACCGCGGAGGCACGAAAACTGGTTGATTCAATCCGAAAATAATCGGAGTTAATACACATATTCATATTCAGAAAAAAGCAGAACCCGGCAGTAATGCAGAGTTCTGTTTTTTGTTACAGCGAAAGAGAGAGCTTGACAATTTCTCCAACTCCTATATAATTAACAATGGTAATTATCAAAGATAACTATATAGGAGCTTTTTATGACAAACGAAAAAGTTAAGAGAATGCTTGATGCATGTTATCAGGCAAAACGAATACGGGAATTACTTCCTCCACTTCCGCAGGGAGTCATGCCGTCTTATATTCAGTATATGGATACGATCCAGAAACTGGAAAAGCAGGGAATTAAGGTGAAGATCTCAGACATCAGTGATGCAATGAATCTGCCGCGTCCGGGCGTGACCAGAACAGTAAAAGAGATGGAAGCGAAGGGATATCTTCATAAGTTTGCATCCAAGGAGGATGGACGTGTCACATATATAGCCATCACCGAAGAAGGAAAGAAGCTGTCCCGGAAATATGATCAGGACTATTTCAGTGAGTTGGCTCTTTCTCTCAGTGATATTTCCGAGGAAGATGCGGATTGTATGATCCGTACGATTGAAAAGTTCTATCAGATTATGTGCGAGAGGAGAAAAGAATATGACAAACGATAAAGCAGATTTTACACAGGGAAGCATCCTGAAAAAACTGGTTGCATTCATGATGCCGGTTCTTGGAGCTCTGATCCTGCAGGCTATGTATGGCGCGGTTGACCTTCTGGTCGTAGGTAGATTTGGTTCCACATCAGGGCTTTCAGCAGTTTCCACCGGAAGTCAGGTACTGAACCTGGTAACCTTTGTGGTAGTCCAGTTTGCAATGGGCATCACGGTCCTGATCGCCCGTTATCTTGGTGAAAAAAGACCGGAAAAAATCGGTGCCGTCATTGGTGGCGGCGTTGTTGTATTTACGATCATCTCCATAGCATTGTTTTTTGTAATGGTGTGCTTCGCACGTCCGATTTCTGTACTGATGCAGGCACCGACTGAGGCAGTTGATCTTACCTCCAGTTATGTACGAATCTGCGGTGGCGGAATCTTTTTTATTGTAGCTTATAATCTGTTGTCAGCAATTTTTCGTGGGCTGGGAGACAGTAAGTCACCGCTGCTTTTTGTACTGGTTGCATGTATCGTAAATGTGATCGGAGATATGGTCCTGGTAGCCGGATTTCATATGGATGCAGCAGGCGCTGCAATTGCAACGGTTACAGCACAGGCGCTCAGCGTTGTATTTGCCGTGCTTCTTCTTATCAAAAAAGATCTGCCGTTTACGATCAAAAAAAGTGATTTCAGACTGAACCCACAATGTAAGAGATTTCTTCAGATCGGATTACCGCTTGCACTGCAGGAGTTTCTGACCCAGCTTTCCTTCCTGGCACTCTGTGCCTTTGTCAACCGACTTGGTCTGGAAGCCTCTTCTGGATATGGGGTGGCCTGCAAGATCGTTAACTTTGCAATGCTCGTACCAAGTTCACTGATGCAGTCCATGGCGTCCTTTGTATCCCAAAATGTAGGTGCAGGAAAGAAAAAACGTGCAAAACAGTCCATGTTTACCGGAATCGGAGTGGGACTGGTGGTTGGATGCCTGGTATTTGTGCTTGTGATGTTTAAAGGGGATGTAGTCGCAGGTATTTTCTCAACCGATGCCTCAGTTATCCAGAATGCCTTTGACTATCTGAAAGGTTTTGCACCGGAGACAATCGTAACTGCGATTTTGTTCAGCATGGTTGGTTATTTCAATGGAAATAATAAGACCGTCTGGGTTATGATCCAGGGACTGGTCCAGACACTTCTGGTTCGATTGCCGTTGGCATACTATATGAGTATCCAGCCAAATGCAAGCCTGACCAAGATCGGTCTGGCCGCACCGGTGGCAACTGTGACAGGAATTATTTTGAATGTGGGATTCTTTATTTATCTGAATCGCAAAGAGAAAGCAGTTACTTCTCCATCTTTTTAAGCTCTGGCAGCACGGTACAGAGCATGGTCACAAAGCAGATGCTTCCGCCGATTACATTTGATACAGGTTCTGCGAGGAATACGCCTTTGGTTCCCATGTGCAGGGCATATGGCATCAGGTAGGTAAGCGGAACAACTATAAATACCTTGCGGAGCAAAGAGAAAAAAATTGCAAATTTCTTCTTATTTAATGACTTAAATACAGTCTGTCCGATATACTGCAGATCCATAAAAATAAAGGCAGCGAAATACTGTTTTAATGCAATTACGGCATCCTTTAATAAAATCTTATCGGAGCTGAAAATGCGGATCAGTACTTCCGGGATCAAAATGATCATACTCCATGTAACAGCGGTATAGATGAGAACCATGACTGACAGTATAACACCGGCTTTGCGTACGTGTTTTGGGCGGCATGCACCATAATTATAGCTCAGGATTGGAGATGCTCCTTCGTTTATAGCATGAAGAGGTGTTTCTACCAGCTGGCGTACACTGGATATAATGGTCATAACAGAGATATAAATATCGCCACCCGTGACAGAGAGTACATTGTTGCAGCAGATTGTTACCAGGCTGTTTGTCAGCTGCATGATAAAGCCGGCAGAGCCAAGACTTACAATATCTTTGGCGTAACCGGTACATTGTGGAACTTCATTTTTCCTGAGAAGACGGACTCTTAATTCTGATTTTCTGGTAAGGAAAAACAGTACAAAAGTTGCGGATAAAGTCTGAGAGAGTATGGTGGCAATCGCAGCTCCTTGTACTCCAAAACCAAGGACAAAGATAAACAAAGGATCCAGCAGAAGGTTTGCAACAGCTCCGATGGCAACAGAAAGCATGCCGATGGTTGAATATCCCTGGGCGTTGATAAAAGGATTCATCCCGATGGAAATCATGGAAGGAATCGTTCCGATCAGGTAGATCATTATGTAAGGATATGCATAGGTAAGTGCATTCTGAGAAGCACCGAATACGACCAGTATCGGGCGGGCAAACAGAAAGCCGATGAGCATCAGGAAAACACCGAAGATGCAGAGCATGGAAAAAGAAGTATCCATGATCTGGACGGCAGTGTTTTCCTGTTTTTTTCCTCTGTAAATGGAGAACAGCGGCGCACCGCCACTTCCGAACAGATTAGAGAAGGCCGTGATGATCACGATGATGGGGAAACAAAGTCCTACTGCGCCAAGTGCAGTAGTTCCTACTTTGGGGATTCGTGCGATATAGACACGGTCAACGATGTTATACAATAAATTTAAAATCTGAGCGACTAGCATGGGCAGAGTTGCACCTAAAATATTTCCGGTCACGCTTCCGTTTTCAAAGTCAATTCTTTTCATTTTATTCATGTCCTTAGAGTTATTATTGTAACTGAGTATAGCATTTTATTAAATATATGTAAAACGCAGTGAAGTGGTGAATGTAGTGAATTAAGTAATCATTGACAGCGTTTTTTTTACGTGTTATGATGAATTCGATTTTGAGAGACGAAGATGCAGAGTAACAGACAGAGTCTTTTCAAAGCAATTGTTTTGGATCACCCGTCAGGGTTAAGGCCATACGGACAGCCGGGTCCACTGCCGATTATGGTAACTTTGGTTACCTTATTGATTGAGTTAAAAGCTCAAATTTTATAAGTAGGTTCCTTTGATAACCGAGATGCGCCCAAAGCGCAGACTTGTGAAACGATCAATAAGAGTAGTAAAAGTATGATTGCTATATAGACTCTGATACGCATGCGGATATAGATCAAACGCAGGTTTGTGGCTTAGTGCCCTGACCTGCTTTTTTTATTCAGTCTGTGGAATGTAGATTAAGGGTTGATACAAAGGAAACTGGAATTGGAGGAATGATGAAAGGAAGTCGTTTTAAATTAAACCAGAATCATGCACCAATACATGAAGCTCTGGAGACTTTCCGTCGTATGAGGGTTGTACCATTTGATGTACCTGGCCATAAACGAGGAAGAGGCAATCCGGAACTGACAGAATTTCTGGGACAAAAATGTGTAGGTGTCGATGTTAACAGTATGAAGCCACTGGATAATCTCTGCCATCCGGTATCAGTAATACGGGAGGCAGAAGAACTGGCAGCAGATGCTTTTGGAGCAGCACATGCATTTTTGATGGTAGGAGGCACGACAAGTTCCGTACAGACGATGGTCCTGACTGCCTGCAAACGTGGAGATGAGATCATACTGCCTCGTAATGTCCACAGGAGTGTTTTGAATGCACTTGTTTTATGCGGTGCGATTCCTGTTTATGTAAACCCGGAGGTGGATCAGCGGCTCGGAATTTCCCTTGGAATGAAAAGGGAACAAGTGGAGAAAGCAATAAAAGAACATCCAAAGGCAGTTGCAGTACTGGTAAACAATCCGACTTATTATGGAATATGCAGTGACCTGCGTGCGATCGTCAAGATGGCCCATGATGCAGGAATGCTTTGCCTGGCAGATGAGGCACATGGAACGCATTTTTATTTTGGAGGAGGTCTTCCGGTTTCTGCCATGGCAGCAGGTGCAGATATGGCAGCTGTGTCCATGCATAAGAGTGGAGGAAGTCTTACACAGTCAAGCCTTCTTCTTACTGGTCCGGACGTACACGCAGGATATGTGCGCCAGATCATCAACCTGACACAGACGACCTCAGGAAGCTATCTTCTTATGTCAAGCCTTGATATTTCAAGAAGAAACCTTGCACAGCGCGGCCGTCAGATTTTTCACCAGGTAGCCGATATGGCAGAATACGCCAGAGAGGAAATCAATGCGATCGGCGGTTATTATGCGTTTGGCAAAGAACTGGTAAACGGAGATTCCGTTTTTGATTTTGATATAACGAAACTGAGTGTACATACATTGGATATCGGACTTGCTGGAATCGAAGTGTACGATATTCTGCGTGACGAATATGATATTCAGATAGAGTTTGGAGATATCGGTAATATTCTTGCGTATCTTTCCATTGGAGACCGTGCGCAGGAAGTAGAGCGGCTTGTGAGCGCGCTCGCAGAGATCCGCAGACGTTTTCAGACAGATGGTTCAGGACTTCTGAGCCAGGAATATATTGATCCGCAGGTAGTGACCAGCCCGCAGGATGCTTTTTATGCGGATAAATGCAGCCTGCCGCTTCGTGAAACCGAGGGTAAGGTCTGCAGTGAATTTGTAATGTGCTACCCACCTGGAATTCCGATTCTTGCACCGGGAGAACGTATCACAGCAGAGATCCTGGATTATATTGAATATGCAAAGGCAAAGGGCTGTAATATGACAGGACCGGAAGATCCGGATATTTTGAGACTGAATGTTCTGACAGGGAGGGAATGACAATGGAAATGTGGTTTTCAGAATTTCATACACCAGATGTGAAACACAGCATCCGTGTAAACCGCCAGCTTTATTCCAGACAGAGTGAGTATCAGAGAATTGATATTTTTGAGACACCGGAATTCGGTCGAGTGCTGACTCTGGACGGAAATGTAATGCTGACAGAGCGTGACGAATTTATTTATGATGAGATGATCACGCATGTGCCGATGTCGGTCCATAAAGAGGCAAGAGACATTCTGGTAATCGGTGCCGGAGATGGCGGCGTTGTCCGTGAACTGACCAGATATGACAGAGTGCGTCACATTGATCTGGTAGAAATGGATCCGATGGTTGTTGAGGCCTGTCGTGCCTATCTTCCGGGAAATGCCTGCAGACTGGATGACAGAAGAGTACATCTTCATTATGAAAATGCGCTGAGATTTATCCGAAGATGTGAAGCAAGATATGATCTTATCATCGTGGATTCCTCTGATCCGTTTGGTCCGTCTGAAGGATTGTTTACCCGTGAATTTTACGGAAATTGTTACAATGCGCTGAAGGATGACGGGATTATGGTAAACCAGCAGGGAAGCCCGTTCTACGCAGAAGATGCACATGCAATGCAGCGCAGTCATAAAAGGATTGCCAGCACCTTCCAGATCAGCCGTGTTTACCAGGCACATATCCCAACCTTTGCTGCAGGTTACTGGCTGTTCGGATTTGCAAGTAAAAAATATCATCCGGTGGATGACCTGGATGCAGAGGCATGGAATGCATTAAATCTCCGTACACGTTACTATACGACCAGACTCCATAAAGGAGCATTTTATCTTCCGGCTTTTCTGGAAGACATGCTGAAAGAAGTGGAGGATTAATTTATGATCTTACCTAATATAGAAACTTTTATCGGCTGCGAAAGCAGTTTTGAGGAAGCATCCATTGTTCTTTATGGTGCGCCGTTTGATTCTACAACAAGTTTTCGTCCGGGTGCCCGCTTTGGTCCATCAGCCATGCGCCATGAGAGTTTTGGCCTGGAGACCTACAGTCCGTATCAGGATAAGGACCTTATGGACATCAGTGTATTTGACAGTGGAGATCTGGAGCTTTGTTTTGGCAGCAGTGAAATAGCACTTTCAGACATTCAAAAGAGAGCAGAAGAAATTTTGAAAGCAGGAAAATTTCCACTGCTTCTGGGAGGAGAACATCTGGTAACATTGGGAGCAGTGCGTGCCGCAGCTGCAAAATATCCGGATCTTCATATTATTCATTTTGATGCTCATGCAGATCTGAGAGATGATTATCTCGGAGCAAAATTAAGTCACGCCTGTGTTCTTCGAAGATGCCATGAAATTGTGGGAGACGGCCATATCCATCAGTTCTGTATCCGAAGTGGGGAGAGAGAAGAATTTCAGTTTGCTTCCAGACACACAGATTTTCATCCGTTTACTTTTGAAGGACTGGAAGAAACAGTCAGAGAGCTGAAAGAGAAACAGGTTCCGGTATATTTTACAATTGATCTGGACTGTATGGATCCATCGGTATTTCCGGGGACAGGAACTCCGGAAGCGGGTGGCGTGAGCTTTTTAGAACTTCTTAAAGCAATCCGTACCGTTTCTCAGGCAAATCTGGTAGGGGCAGATGTCAATGAACTGGCTCCTATGCTGGATGCGAGCGGTGTTTCAACTGCAACAGCCTGCAAGGTCCTTCGTGAACTGCTTCTGGCGATTGCAAAATAATATTAATAGAAAACAGTAATATATCAACATAAAAAAGGAGAAAAATTATGAGTAGAGTATTAGTGATCGGCTGCGGAGGAGTAGCCAGTGTGGCAATTCAGAAATGCTGCCAGGTTGATGAGGTATTCACAGAAATGTGTATTGCAAGCCGTACAAAGGAAAAATGTGATGCGCTTGTAGAAAAACTGAAAGGAAAGACAAAAACAGTTCTTACTACAGCTAAGGTGGATGCAGATGATGTGGATCAGCTGATCGAACTGATCAACAGCTACAAACCAGATCTGGTAATGAACATCGCACTTCCTTATCAGGACCTGACGATCATGGATGCATGTCTGGCATGTGGCGTAAACTATATGGATACAGCAAACTATGAGCCGGAAGATACTGACGATCCGGAGTGGCGTGCAATTTATGAAAAACGCTGCAAAGAAGAAGGATTTTCTGCATACTTTGATTATTCCTGGCAGTGGGCATACCGTAAAAAATTCGAAGATGCAGGACTTACAGCACTTCTTGGATGTGGATTTGACCCGGGTGTTACACAGGCTTACTGTGCCTATGCATTAAAGCATGAATTTGATCAGATTGATACCATCGATATCCTGGACTGCAACGGCGGTGATCATGGATACGCATTTGCGACAAACTTTAACCCTGAGATCAATCTTCGTGAAGTAAGTGCACCGGGAAGCTACTGGGAAAACGGACACTGGGTAGAAATCCCGCCGATGGATATCAAGAGAGAATATAACTTTGACCAGGTTGGAGACAAGGATATGTATCTGCTCCACCATGAAGAGATTGAGTCTCTTGCAAAAACAATCCCGGGTGTAAAACGTATTCGTTTCTTCATGACTTTTGGACAGAGCTATCTGGATCACATGCGTTGTCTTGAAGATGTAGGAATGCTTTCTACAACACCGATCCAGTACAATGGACAGGAGATTGTTCCGATCCAGTTTTTGAAAGCACTGCTTCCGGATCCTGCAAGCCTTGGACCACGTACAAAAGGAAAAACAAATATTGGATGTATCTTTACTGGTGTAAAAGACGGAAAAGAAAAAACATACTATATTTACAATGTATGTGACCATCAGGAATGCTATCACGAAGTAGGAAGCCAGGCGATCAGCTATACAACAGGTGTTCCGGCAATGTGCGGAGCGCTTATGATGCTGACAGGAAAATGGATCAGACCAGGTGTATATACAGTTGAAGAATTTGATCCGGATCCGTTCCTGGATGCACTTGACCGTTATGGCCTGCCACGCAGTGAAAGTCACGATCCGAAGCTGGTAGACTGATGGAAAGATTGGATAAAAGAGCTCCGTTTACAGCCACCGGTGGAGTCATTCCGCCGGAATTCCAGAATATAAAAACACCCTGCTACATCCTAGATGAAAAAGCACTCATAAAAAATGCAAAACTGCTCGGTGAAGTGTCTGAGCGGACAGGCTGTAAGATGCTCCTGGCACAGAAAGCGTTCAGCAATTATGACTGCTATCGATTTTTTGAGCCATATCTTGCAGGCACAGAGGCCAGTGGATTATTTGAGGCACGACTCGGAGCAGAGGAAATGCCGGGAAAAGAGGTTCATGTATTCTGTGCAGGCTACCGGGCTGATGAATTTGAAGAACTTCTTCAATATGCGGATCATATCGTGTTTAATTCACCATCGCAGCTCCTTCGTTTTGGTGCAAAGGCAAAAGTAGCAGGAAAGAGCGTCGGATTGCGGATCAATCCGGAATGTTCTACTCAGGAAGGACATGATATCTATGATCCCTGTGCTCCGGGAAGCCGTATGGGTACGACAAGAGCACAGTGGGATGAAGCATTTCAGAAAAATCCGGAACTTCTGGATTTACTCGATGGCCTTCACTTCCATACTCTCTGCGAGCAGGACTCCGATGACCTGGAGACAACTCTTGTTTCAGTAAAGAAGCATTTTGGTGATCTCGCTTCCAGAGTAAAGTGGATCAATTTTGGCGGCGGCCACCATATCACAAGACCAGGCTATGATGTTGAACGACTGGAACGCTGTATCCGGATGGTGCAAGAGGAATGGAAGACAGAGGTTTATCTTGAACCCGGAGAAGCGTGGGCGTTAAATGCAGGATTTTTGCTGACCAGTGTACTGGATGTTCTAAAAAACGGAGAGACACAGATCGCAATTGTAGATGCCAGTGCAGCCTGTCATATGCCGGATGTACTGGAAATGCCTTATCTTCCGCCGCTTTTGGGAACAGATGAGACAGAAGAGGGTGGAATCACTGTTCGCCTTGGAGGGCCGACCTGCCTGTCAGGAGATGTGATCGGAGAGTATAAATTCCGACAGCTTCCGGAATATGGCGATCTTTTGATGTTTGGAGACATGGCCATCTATACTACCTGCAAAAATAACACCTTTAACGGAATGCCATTGCCGAATATCTGGCTCAGACGTGCTGACAATACGATGCAGAAGCTTACGGATTTTGGTTATATGGATTTCAAGGAAAGGCTGGGAAGTCGCGAATAGCGACTTCCTTTTTTGGTAGGAGTATGTCATCGGATTAAATATGTTAAAACGGAATATGTGCGGTATAAAAAGGAATATGTCAACATCCCCCCACAGGGCTTATAGAAGCCATCCCGTTTTGGTATCATTGAGTAAGTTAAGTTACCAAATAAAAAGCGAGGGAACAGATAATGAAAAAGGGGATTTTAACAATTGCCGGAATGCTTCTGACTGTATCACTGGTCAGCGCCGGAACCACAGTGCCTGTACTGGCAGATGAAGAAACAACACTGGTATACGGAAGCGGAGATTATACCAGAATCAACCCGGCCATGGACGAACATGGCGAGATCAATATTCTGATCTTTAATGGATTAACTGCACATGACGGAGACAATCAGGTAGTTCCGGGACTGGCAGAAAGCTGGAAATTTGATGATGCAACAAATACCTACACATTCCACATGGCAGAAGATGCTAAATGGCAGGATGGCGAACCTGTTACAGCAGACGATGTTAAATTTACGATCGAAGCTATCATGGATCCGGAAAATGGTTCTGAGAATGCACCAAACTACGAAGACGTAGAAGAGATCAACGTGGTTGATGACCATACAGTTGAATTCAAACTCGAGGACAAAAACGTTGCATTTCTTGACTATATGACAATGGCAGTTCTTCCTAAGCATCTGCTTGAGGGCGAGGATATGCAGACATCTGATTTCTTCCGTAACCCGGTTGGAACAGGCCCATACAAAATTGAGTCCTGGGATGAAGGACAGGCTATCACACTTGTTAAAAATGAAGATTACTTCAAAGGTGAGCCTTCTATCGACAAAATCGTATTTAAAATTGTACCGGATGACAATGCAAAAGCGCTTCAGCTAAAGTCCGGAGAACTGGATCTGGCTCTTTTAACTCCAAAGGATGCAGCTTCTTTTGCTGATGATGACGCATATACATGTTATGATATGAAGACTGCTGATTATCGTGGAATCATGTTCAACTTTGGAAACGAATACTGGCAGAAAAACCGTGACCTGATCCCGGCAGTATGCTACGGACTTGACCGTCAGGCAATCATCGATGCAGTGCTCCTGGGACAGGGAATGCCTGCTTATGGTCCTCTTCAGAGAAATATCTACAACTGTGAAGATGTTGAACACTATGATTACAATCCGGAAAAATCAAAAGAAATCCTTGAAGCTGCCGGATGTGAAATGGGTGATGATGGATTCTACTACCGCGACGGCGAAAAAGTTGGTTTTGTAATCAGCGTAAGAGCTGGAGACCAGGTACGTATTGACATGGCACAGATCGCAGCACAGGAACTGAGGGAAATCGGTATGGATGTATCTGTTGAAATTCCGGCACAGACAGACTGGGCTGGACAGATGGCGTTCCTGATCGGATGGGGAAGCCCGTTTGATGCTGACGACCATACATACAAGGTATTCGGAACAGATAAGGGAGCAAACTACTCCAGCTACTCTAACGAAGACGTTGACAAATATCTGACAGAAGCAAGACAGTCCGATGATCCGGAGGTTCGTAAAGAAGCTTATGCTAATTTCCAGAAAGCTCTTGCAGAGGATCCGGCTTATGCGATGATCTGCTATATTGATGCAAACTATGTTGCAGACAGCAATATTAAGGGAATCGATCCTGATACCATTATGGGACATCACGGAGTTGGTATTTTCTGGAATGTTGCAGACTGGACTATTGAATAAAAAACGAGATAAGGGTTGTGACGGGGGCACGCGGAGTGCCCCCTTTTTTACACGAGCGGAAAAAGGGTTGAAAATGGAACATTTATTAGAGGTCAAAAATCTTTCAGTCAGCATAGATGGTCCTTCGGGAGAGGTCCAGGCGGTAAGAGATGTCTCTTTTTCGTTAAAAAAGGGAGAAGTGCTGGCTATAGTTGGAGAATCCGGATGCGGAAAGAGTGTACTTTGCAAGAGTATCATGAAGCTTTTGCCGCCGAGTGCCAGGATCAAAGAGGGAAGTATCAGCGTTAACGGACAGGATATCACCTGTTACAGGGAAAAGGATATGCAGAAGCTTCGTGGAAGAATTTTTTCCATGATCTTTCAGGATCCTATGACTTCCCTGAATCCAACGATTAAAATTGGAAAACAGATTGCGGAAGCAGTGTTGATACATAATAAAAAATACACAAAAGAACAGGTAAACCAAAAGGTTCTGGAGCTTATGGAACTGATGGGAATCTCTCATCCAAAGGAACGTTATCACCAGTATCCATGGCAGTTTTCCGGCGGAATGCGCCAGAGATGTGTTATGGCAATCGCATTGGCTGCTGATCCGGATATTTTATTCGCCGATGAGCCGACCACGGCACTGGATGTGACCATTCAGGCACAGATTCTGGATCTTCTGCGCGAAATCCAGATGAAGCTTGGAACAGCCACCATACTGGTATCCCATGATCTGGGAGTAGTTGCCCGTGTTGCGGACAGGGTAGCAGTAATGTATGCGGGCAAGATTGTGGAGATCGGCACAGCGGAGGAAGTATATTATGATCCAAGACATCCATATACCTGGGGCCTGATGAGATCACTTCCGGCATTTGCAAATGGAAAAGAAAGTCTGTACACGATTCCTGGCATGCCGCCTACATTGATCGATCCACCTGAGGGTGATGCTTTTGCATGTCGAAATGAATATGCTCTGAATATTGATTATGAAGAAATGCCGCCTATGTTTAAGATCACAGACACGCATTATGCGGCAACCTGGCTGTTGGACCCAAGGGCACCAAAGATCAAATCACCTATGGGAGGACAGTGCAGTGAGTAAAGAAGTATTATTAGATGTCAGACATCTGACCCAGCAGTTTCATCTGACAAAAAAGATCAAAGTAAAGGCTGTGGACGATGTTTCATTTCAAATTCATAAGGGTGAGATTTTTGGTCTGGTAGGAGAATCCGGTTCTGGAAAGTCTACCGTGGCCAGATGTCTTATGAATATCTATCAGCCTGCTCAGGGAGAAATCTGGTACAAAGATGTAAATATCTGTGACAAAAAAGAATTCAGGAAACATAAGAAAATGCTGCAGACAAGACGACAGATGATCTTCCAGGATTCTGCTTCCAGTCTGAATCAGAAGATGAAGGTGTCAGATATTATTACCGAACCTATGAGAATCCAGCATATCACACCACTTCGAGGAAGCTATATAAAAGAAGCAGCCTTCCAGATGGAATATGTAGGACTTGAGAACAGTTTTCTGGATCGTTATCCATCCGAATTGTCCGGCGGTCAGCGTCAGCGCGTGGCAATAGCCAGATCCTTATGTATGGAGCCGGAATTTCTGGTAGCGGATGAACCGATCGCTTCTTTGGATGTTTCCATACAGGCACAGATCGTGAACCTGTTCCGCCATCTGCAGGAGGAGCACGGATTTACATTCTTGTTTATTGCTCACGACCTGGCTATGGTTGAATATCTCTGTGACCGTGTTGGGGTAATGTATCATGGAAAACTGGTAGAACTGGCACCGTCGGAGGAATTGTATTCCAATCCGGTGCACCCTTATACAAAAACACTGCTGTCTGCAATTCCTGTGCCGGACCCGATCAGAGAAAGAAAAAGAGTCCTGCAGTATTATGATGGCGAAGGAATGGAAAACAGTGTGTGGACAGAAGTGTCACCAGAGCATTTTGCAATGCTCCCGGCTGACGGAAAGGGGTGCAGCATATAATGAGACAAAAAAAGTTAGTCTACTATGGTAAAAAATGCCTGATATTCCTGATCTCAGTATTTATATTGTCTGTTGCTGTATTTTATGTGGCACGTCTGGCACCGGGAGATCCACTGATTTCTTATTATGGTGACCGCACAGAAAAGATGAGCCCGGAAGAACGTGAATGGGCTATGGAAAAACTGGGACTGAACGAGCCAATTTCTGTGCAGTATGTGAAATGGGTAAAAAATGCTTTTCATGGAGAATTTGGTATTTCATTTAAATACAAGCAGGATGTATTGGAAGTGATCAGCGGTCGTATTGGCAACACGCTTTTGCTGGGAGGAATCGGATTTGTCATTATGTTCGTGGGAGCATTGCTTCTGGGAATCCTGTGTGCCTGGTACGAAAACCGGCTGGCAGACCGGATTTTATGTAAACTGGGTACGATATCCAGCTGTATCCCGGAATTCTGGATGGCGTTGGTGCTGATCCTTATCTTCTCTGTAAATCTCAAGATCCTGCCAAGCAGTGGCGCATACAGTACCGGAAAGGCAAGAGATGTCGGAGACAGGTTGATTCATCTGATCATGCCTTTGACGATCGTAGTTCTGGAGCATCTGTGGTACTATGCGTACATGATCCGAAATAAGATCCTTGAAGAAGTCCGTGCAGATTACGTGCTTCTGGCTAAGGCCAAGGGATTAGATAAGAAAAAGCTTATGTTCAGACACTGTGTTCGAAACGTAATGCCTGCGTACTTAAGCATCATGGCTATTGCAGTTCCGCATGTACTTGGCGGAACTTATGTTGTAGAAAGTGTATTTTCGTATCCTGGAATAGGAGCTCTGTCTTATGAGAGCGCCAGATACCATGATTACAATCTGCTGATGCTGCTTTGTATGATGTCAGGAATCCTGGTTATTTTCTGTAATATCGTCAGTCAGACTATCAATGAACAGATTGATCCTCGTATGAAGGATGAAGTGATAACCGAGAAATCGGAGGTGGTGGAAGGATGACGAATCATTCATTTGAACTGGCAGGAATCAGAAAAACAGAAAGTGTAATTTCAAAATCAAAGAAAAAGTGGTACGAAGGTAAACCAGTTGTTTCAGCAGTAATATTGATTCTTATTATACTGGGCTGTCTGGGAGCAGAACTGATTATGACAAAGGATCCTGCTTATATGGATCTTCTTAATTATAATAAGGCTCCAAATGCGGAGTTCCTTTTTGGAACAGATACCATGGGAAGAGATATCTTTTCCATGATCTGGTATGGGGGAAGAATTTCAATTCTGATCGGTGGATTGGCTACGGTGATTTCTACGTTTATTGCAGTGGTAGTTGGGGCCTTCAGTGGTGTGGCACCGGCATGGATTGACGAATTGATCATGCGATTTACAGAGATATTTTTGAGTATACCAACTCTGCTTCTGATCATTTTACTGCAGGCTATCCTGGGAAATGCGAACATCCTCAGCCTGTCGTTTGTAATCGGCGTGACCAGCTGGACCAGTATTGCAAAAGTAGTACGTACCGAAGTTCGACAGATTCGAAACAGCGAGTACATCATCGCAGCAAAATGTATGGGAGCAGGGTTCTTCCGTGTCTTGTGGAAGCATCTGGTACCAAACTTCTTCTCATCGATTATGTTTATGGTAGTCATGAATGTAAGAACTGCAATGATTTCTGAGGCTACCTTGAGCTTTATGGGAATTGGTCTTCCAATAGAAGTTATAACCTGGGGAAGTATGCTGTCTCTGTCAGATAAAGCACTGATGACAGGATCCTGGTGGATCATCCTGATCCCGGGACTTTTCCTGATCGCAACAGTACTTTGCCTGACAAATATAGGAAATGCCTGCAGAGAGCAGACAAACAGAAAAGAGAGTAATTTCTGATAAGAAAATATTGAGTAAGAAAACACGAGACCGCCATTGGCGGTCTTGTTGTGGTTTAACATACAAACAAAAGCATTTTTTCGGGCTTTATGGGAAATCTATAGGAAGAAAGTATCTACAATGGCAATTTTTCTGGTGTTGCAGATACAATCTATTGGGAGAAAGTATCTACAATAGTGATTTTAGGTTATTGCGGATGAATTTCATTGTAAGAAGGTATCTTTAAATCGAGAATTATATTAGTCAAGATGAATTTATATGTGATAATAAGTTTAATAATATCTTAAAGGCTAAATAAATGTAAATTGAAGATGTAATCGGTTGTAAAAAAGTATCCTCGGATATAGAATTACATAAAGAGAAGATATATTAGTGTCCTAAATGTATCTGTGATAACTGAAAAAAAGAAAATTAAGATGCATTAGATGATAAAAATACATCTGTAATAGTGGGAGTAGAATAGTGGAGGATGCAAAATGAAAGAAGAAGCTAAGGGCAAAGGAGATGTATTACGAAAGCTGTTTTTTTCATGTTTATATCTCAGTACATTTACATTTGGCGGCGGTTATGTGATCGTGATGCTGATGAAAAAGAAATTTGTGGATGATTATCATTGGATTGACGAGAATGAAATGCTGGATCTGGTTGCAATTGCCCAATCTTCACCAGGGCCGATTGCAGTAAATGGTGCAATTGTTGTTGGCTATAAACTGGCAGGGATTTTGGGGGCTATGACTGCAATCCTGGGAACGATCATTCCGCCGTTTCTGATCATTTCGGTGATGTCAGTCGGATATCATTCATTTAGGGACAGCTATATTATCAGTCAGATACTTGAAGGAATGCAGGCAGGTGTTGGAGCGGTGATCGCATCTGTGGTTTATGAAATGGGTGTGGGGATTGTGCAGGAAAAAGACAGGATCTCTTTACTGATCATGGCCGGAGCATTTGCCGGGTCCTGTATATTTAACATCAATGTTGTATATATAATCATTGCCTGTGGAATGATCGGCGTGATCCGAACTTTCCTTTCAAAGAAGGGAGGAGAGAAATGATCTATTTATATTTGTTTGTAAGTTTTTTGCAGGTGGGGATGTTCAGTTTTGGAGGTGGATATGCGGCAATGCCGTTGATCCAGGAACAGGTGGTGACGATCCATCACTGGTTGGATATATCAGAATTTACAGATCTGGTGACAATCTCACAGATGACTCCGGGTCCAATCTCAATAAATGCAGCAACTTTTGTTGGAATTAAAGTTGCTGGGATTCCGGGAGCAGTTGTAGCTACAGGTGGATGTATCCTGCCATCCTGTGTGGTCGTTATGATCATTGCGAAAGTATATCTGAAGTATAGAAAGATGGGAATGCTGCAGGGAATATTGAATGCTTTAAGACCGGCAGTCATAGCGATGATCGCGTCTGCAGGTATATCAATTTTAATAACCGCATTCTGGGGGAATGCAGTTATTAAGTTGATAAATACAAATTGGAGCCTGGTAATAATTTTTGTGATATGTTTTATACTTTTGCAAAAATTTAAGAAGAATCCCATAGGGGTTATGGTTTTGGCGGGGATTATGAAACTGGGTCTTTCACTAATAAAAAAATGATTCAAGAATGCCTTTGGGCATTCTTGAATCGGTGAACTCAATCAGCGTTTTTGCTGGTGCCCTGTTCAAAAATGGCAACCGCTTTTTCATTTGGTGCAGAAGTAAGTTTTGCAACAATAATAGTTACTACAAGGCTTCCAAAGAATCCCGGAACAATTTCAAAGATACCCGTGGAAGCGGTCATACCAGTTAACAGCCAGCCCAGATCGATTACAAATCCGGAGATGACACCGGCTACAGCACCCTGATAATTAAACCGTTTCCAGAACAAAGACAGCAGGATAGTAGGTCCGAAGGAAGCACCAAATGCTCCCCATGCATTTTCGACCATATCCATGATAGCCTGCGCACCGCTGCCCTTGGAATTAGCAATTACAAAAGCAATCAGTGAGAGAACCAGTACAAGTACACGTCCTACGAACAGAGTCTCTTTCTCGGTTGCTTTTTTGCGGAAGAAAGGCTTGTACAAGTCTGCAGTGAAGGAACTGGAGGCAACTAATAACTGGGAGTCTGCTGTAGAAATAGAGGTAGCAATAATTGCAGCCAGCAGCAAGTCCGCAGATACCAGCAGGGAAGAATCTACGTGCCATTGCAATGAAGACCAGCTTCTGATTTCCCTGAGTAAGCAGTTCAGCACCCATGACCATTCTTCCAAAATAAGCAATCATAACAGCGGAAAATAATGAAATGATTACCCATACAATTGCAACGATAGAAGATTTTTTAATCATGGAAGGTTTCTCGATGGACATGAAACGAACCAGGATATGTGGCATACCAAAGTATCCGAGTCCCCATCCGAGACCACTGAGGATGTCCTGCCAGCTTGTATTGAAAATACCGCCGCCGAATGCACACTGTGTCACAGTTCCTGTGGTTGCATCAGTATATTCATATACAGTGGTAAAGAATCAGGATTTGCGGTAATACAGATAAGAATAGATCGCTGGCAAAAGGCAGGGAACGATTGCAGCGGCAAGCAGTATCCACATGTTTTGCAGTGGTGAGGTAAGGATCATAATGATTCCTCCGATTACCATGCATTTTCCACCGAAGCGATGAGTGTGATACCAGTTATCAGGATCATTTAATGTCCATGGAATACGAAAACCAATCGTATAGTTTGGCTTTACTGTAGGGAGAAAATTTCCAAGAACAAGATAAAGAACTCCAATGAGGATCCCACATAGATAAGACATATCAAAATCATATCCTAAACTGTATCCGTAGATTACAGTGGAGACAAACAAGGAAACCAACGGGCAGATCCATAATAGAACCCTGAATATTTTTTTATTAATATCTTTTGATTTGGGATCAATGTTTGTTGCGACCACACATACTAAATGAACTGCCAGCAGAATCAGAGGCAGGCCAAATACTGCAAAGGCTTTGGATGAATATCCGTCCGGCTGATTGTTTAGTCCAAAATGTGTTGCAACAGAATCTGGTAATTGATTCCACAAAAACAGACCAATAAAGACTGGAAGCAGTGTTATAACGGATGTAAGTAAAAGTAATTTTTTATTTTGTTTGATCATAATCATTCCCTCCTTTTAATTCACTGATCCATAAGAGGATTTCCTCGAGTACGGTAGCATTGAGTTCGTAATAGATAAATTTTCCTTCTCGTTCGTTACGAATCAGATCTGCATCTTTTAAAACAGACAGATGACGAGAAATGGCGGCACCGGAAATAGAAAAATGATTGCTGATCTCGCCGGCTGATAATCGAGACTGTTTGAGAAGGTTAAGTATTTCACGTCTTGTAGGATCGGCAAGGGCGTGAAGAGTGTCCTGCATACCCAAAGTCATTCCCCCTTCATTTAATATTTAACTTAAATGTTAAATGAATTATAACACAACATTTCTTGTTGTCAAGAGTTCCCCGGTTTATTCTGATGTTTGTGGAAAAGTGTACAAAAACGGGATAGAATTATATGGAAAAGCGGAAATCCTTATGAAGCAGGAACCGATAAGACATTTTCCCTGGATACTCTTCCTCAGGAATATACAGCATATGGAAATGGTGATTATCGTATCAATGGTCTGGAGACAGAGCAGGCGGACGGAAGTGACACTGCAAACCTGAAGTATGAATGCTATGAGATCTCAAAAGGAAAATACAGGTACCGCACCGGTCACAGTAAAAAAAGCACTGGTTCTGATCAGCCAGGGTGGTTATAAGAGAATCGGCAAAATGATCGAAGATAGTTTTGCTGAAAATAACTGTGAACTTGTTTTTGATTATTTCAATGGTGAATGCAGCACCAATGAAATCGACAGACTGCTGAAAGTAGTTAAAGACAAAGGTTGTGATCTTACAATTGGTATTGGCGGCGGCAAGATTTTTGATACAGCGAAAGCTGTTGCGCATTATGCCGGAACACAGGTGTTCATCTGTCCGACGATCGCGTCCACAGATGCTCCTTGCAGTGCTTTGTCTGTAATCTATACGGATGAGGGCGTTTTTGAAAAATATTTATTCCTTCCGGCTAATCCAAATCTTGTTATGATGGATACAGAGATCATTGCAAAATCTCCAGTCAGACTTACGGTAGCCGGTATGGGAGATGCGCTTGCAACTTATTTTGAGGCAAGAGCATGCCAGAGAAGTGAAGCAACTTCCTACGCAGGTGGAAACACAACAGGTGCTGCAATGGCACTGGCAGAACTCTGCTTTGATAACCTGATGGAAGAAGGCGTGAAAGCTAAAATCGCTCTGGAGGCTGGTGTATGTACTCCGGCAGTGGAAAAGATCATTGAGGCAAATACTCTGCTTTCCGGAATTGGATTTGAAAGTGCTGGACTTGCAGGAGCTCATGCAATCCACAATGGTCTGACAGTACTGGAAGAATGCCATCATATGTATCATGGTGAAAAGGTTGCATTTGGAACCCTGGCACAGCTGGTACTGGAAAATGTCCCACATGAAGAATTGGAAGAAATTATTATGTGGTGTATAGAAGTGGGACTTCCGGTCACACTTGAAGAACTTGGAGCAGGTAACGTAACAGATGAGCAGCTTATGGAAGTTGCAAAGGCTGCAAGTGCAGAAGGTGATACTCTCCAGAATATGCCATTTACAGTTACACCGGAGAGTGTATTTGCAGCGATCAAGGCAGCAGATGCATATGGCAGATATTATCTAGGAGAAGAATAAGCGGAGTATAATGTTTTTGTACAAAAGTGACTTTACAAATCCATCCGGAAAAGGTAAGATTCTTTTATAAAATACTTTATAAAAGGAAACTTTGAGATGGTTGGAACGGAAAAGAAAAACAGTACAAAATTTCAAATTATCAATTATATTATAAATCATAAGGCAACGTCTAAAGTGGAATTGTCCAGAAATCTGAATCTCAGTATGCCAACGGTCTTGTCTAATGTAAATGAGCTGCTTGCCAGTGGAATTGTAGTTGAAATGGGAGAGTATGAATCTACAGGCGGACGAAAAGCAAAAATGATCAGTATAAATCCTGCTTATCGTTATGCAGTTGGAATTAGAATTACTGCAAAACATGTAGGGTTTGTGCTTGTAAATCTGAAATCCGAAATTGAAAAGTATGAAAGAATCCGGCTGGAATTTTCAACAGAAACTTCTTATTATTCACGGCTCAGAGAAGAACTGCATCATTTTCTTGCAGATGTAGAAAATCAGGACAGAATTCTTGGAATTGGTATTTCTGTTCCGGGAATTATAAAGCCAGGTGATGGAATACTGATCAAATCACATGCGCTTCAATTAGAAAACTATAGTCTTGGTTTTCTTGAGCAGACATTCTCGCTTCCTGTATATTTTGTGAACGATGCAAATGCAGCAATGATGGCAGAAGATTTAGACAGATATAAAAATGCACTGTATCTGTCTCTGAATAATACTCTTGGTGGAGCATTTTGTATTGATGGAAAATTAATACAGGGAGAGAATCAGAAAGCCGGTGAATTTGGGCATATGATTCTGGTCCCGGAAGGAAAGCAATGTTATTGCGGAAAGCTGGGATGTGCGGATGCTTATTGTGCAGCGAGTGCATTGACAGATGAAACATGCCAGACGCTGGAACAGTTTATGAAGAGTTTGGAAAATAAGGAAACCAAAGCAGAAGGCCTTTGGCAGGAATATTTGAAAAATCTGGCAATTTTGATATCAAATTTACGAATGGCGTATGATATGGATATTATTCTTGGAGGCGAAGTTGGAGGATATCTTACAGAGTATATGATTCCATTAGGAGAAAAAGTAATGGAATATAATGGTTTCGACCATGATGTGAGATATCTGAAAATGTGTTCTTACAAGAGAGAGGCATCTGCAGTGGGGGCGGCAAAGCATTTCCTGCAGGAATTTATAAAAAATATGTAATTATGATGTCAGCATCATAAATTTAAAATCCAGAGAGAAAACACAGAAAAGAGTGTTTTCTTTCTGGATTTTTTGCTTTGTTGAAAATTACTCCTTAATATTGTAGTAAAAATGCATAAAATCAACGGAACAAACTTGTGCAATAGGCAGAAGTGAATAAAAGGATATTGACAAATACTGGCAAGTGAATAATAATGTAATTACTTTAATAAAACGTTTAATAAAAGATAATAAATAAAGGAGGAATTAATTATGTTACAGCAGGTAATGACAAATCCAGGAGAAATTATTTTTAGAGAAGTTCCGGTTCCGGAAATAAAAGATGATCAGGTATTAGTCAAGATCATGAACATTGGAATCTGTGGATCGGATATTCATGTATATCATGGAAAACATCCATTTACCAAATATCCGGTCACGCAGGGACATGAAGTATCAGGAGAAATCGTAAAAGTAGGAAAAGATGCTTCAGGTTTACGTGAGGGACAGAAAGTAACAATTGAACCGCAGGTTTATTGCGGACACTGTTATCCATGTCGTCACGGAAAATACAATCTTTGCGAAGAATTGAAAGTTATGGGATTCCAGACAACAGGAACTGCTTCGGAGTATTTTGCAGTAGATGCATCCAAGGTAACACCGATTCCGGAAGAGATGTCTTATGAAGAAGGTGCAATGATCGAGCCTCTTGCTGTAGCTGTACATGCTGTGAAGCAGATGGGCGATGTAAAAGGAATGAACATTGCAGTTCTTGGTGCTGGTCCGATTGGAAATCTGGTTGCACAGGCTGCGAAAGGGATGGGAGCAGCAAAGGTTATGATTACTGATGTCAGTGATCTTCGCCTGGATAAAGCGAAGGAATGCGGCATTGATGTATGTGTAAATACAAAAGAGAAAGATTTCGGGGAGGCAATGGTTGAAGCATTTGGACCGGATAAAGCGGATGTGATCTATGATTGTGCAGGAAATAATATCACAATGGGACAGGCTATCAAATATGCAAGAAAAGGAAGCGTGATTGTTCTGGTAGCTGTATTTGCAGGCATGGCATCAATTGATCTTGCAGTCGCAAATGATCATGAACTGGATATCAAGAGTACTATGATGTATCGTCATGATGATTATATCGACGGAATCACACTTGTAAATGATGGGAAGGTGCATTTAAGACCTTTGATCTCCAAAACATTTGCATTTAAGGATTATCTGAAGGCATATCAGTATATTGATGACAATCGCGAGACTACCATGAAAGTTATCATTAACGTTCAGGAAAAATAGAATTCCAACAACATTCTGACAGGGAGGAAGATATGGGGAACGAAAGTAATAATGGGAAAGTGCCGTTGATCAGTAAGATCGCATATGGATTTGGAGATGTAGGCTGTAATTTCAGCTGGATGTTTGTCAGTAATTTTCTGATGATCTTTTATACAGACGTGTTTGGAATCAGTATGGCTGCAGTGTCAGCCCTGATGTTCTTTTCAAGATTCTGGGATGCGATCAATGATCCAATCGTAGGCGGTCTGACAGATAAGACTCATACAAGATGGGGCAGATATCGCCCATGGCTTCTTGTAGCTGCGCCTATTACAGCGATTCTTCTGGTGCTTTCTTTTTGGGCACACCCGGATTGGTCAAATACAGCGAAGATTATCTATATGGTGATTACCTATTGCCTGCTGGTATTAGGTTATACCTGTGTAAATATTCCATATGGAACACTCTGTGGTGCTATGACACAGGATATTGATGAGCGTGCCAAGATTAATACTTCCCGTTCTGTGTCAGCAATGATTGCGATAGGAATCATCAATATTGTTACAGTGCCGCTGATCAGTAAGCTGGGAAGCAGCAGTGCAAAGAATGGTTATTTGTTTGTTGCAATTATTTATGGATGTATCTTTGCTGCCTGTCATTTCTTCTGTTTCGCAAAGACAAAAGAACAGGTAGCAATTCCTGAGAAAGAAAAAATCTCAATAAAAGTACAGTTGAAAGCAGTTATGCAGAACAAACCATATCTTCTGGCTTTGGTTGGACAGGTGTTGTTTGGATTTACATTATATGGAAGAAATGCAGATATTTTATATTATTTTACTTATGTAGAGGGAAATGCTTCATATTATACAACATATTCTATGTGTATTATCATTCCGTCCATTATTGGTGCAGCATGCTTTCAGCCAGTATTTCGGAAGCTGAATAATAAAGGAAGAACTGCATCGATCTTTGCACTGCTCACAGGTATTGCAATGCTGGCAATGTACTTCTTCAATGTAAAAGAAGCACCAGTTGCATTTTATGCACTTGCCGGGATTACGCAGTTCTTTTTCTCTGGGTTTAATACAGCAATTTATGCAATTATTCCGGATTGTGTGGAATATGGCGAATGGAAGACGGGACTTAGAAATGATGGATTCCAGTATGCTTTTGTTTCTCTTGGAAATAAAATCGGAATGGCGATTGGCACAGCGCTTCTCGCAGCATTGCTTGGAAAATATGGTTATGTAGCAAACCAGGCACAGAATCCGGAAGTAATCGCAATCATGAAACATGCATTCTCGACAATTCCGGGAATTCTGTGGATCGTTACAGCAATTGTTTTGTTCTTTTATCGATTAAACAAAAAACGCTATAACGAAATCGTAGAAGATTTGAAAAAAGGAAAAAGTCATAGTAATAATGCCTAAAAACAGAAGGCTTATTTTTAGTAAAAATCACTTTTGAAAGAAAAAGAATATTGAGGATATAAATCCATGTGGAGGAGAACAATACAGCAAAAAAACACTGATCGAGGCAGAGGCAGCCAGCCCGGAAGCTTATGTAAAAGAAAACGGAAGATTTCCTATCCTGGAAACCACAAGTAACGAGAATGGAGACGTTGTAATAGTAACAGGTGATAATAACGGCTCTTTTGTACGATATACATTTACGGAATAAAAGTGCCGGTAAAATATAATATTTGCAATGAAAAAGTGTGTAGCCTGTGAGCGTAAGTCCAGCTTATAAGACAGGGTGTGCACTTTTTTTGTGCCAGAAAAGAGAGGAGTAAAACAAAATGGCGGAAAGTAACAAAATGAAGGATATGCCGGTGAATAAGCTGATGATCCAGATGTGAGAAGATAATTATGGAATGTATTTGATTTGTTTGGATTAGCAAACTTTTGGGTGACAAACGTAACTTTCCGTGATATCATTAAAAACATATAAACGAAAATGACTTTTGCAGAAGCAGGAGAACAGTTCGAATATATACCTATACATATATATATATCGATTGTTCTCTTTTTTGACTTTTTCATATATTAGCGCGGTGAAGTTTTGCTCACACATAGTGAGATACTGGGATGTTATAAAATTACCTCTTTGTGAAAGCTGTAATAGAAAATAATTGGCAAAGCAGACGAAAGTCTGTGACGCAAAGCTACAGGGCCTGTAAAATGGCAGCCAGTTGCATAAGATGATGATGTGCACTGTCTGTCTGACAGTGCTTTTTTTGAGGAATGACTTATCGGTGGCGGGGGGCACCGAACCGCAGGTCACTGAAGTGTGATAAATGGTAAAGAAGCTGATATGAGAAAAAAAGCAAAATAACAGTAAGGATGGAAGGAAAATGAAAGGAAAAAGAGGGATCGCAGGCATTCTGCTTGTGGGAATTTTGGCGGTCACCCTGACAGGGTGTAAAAACACAGACAGCAGTAAAAAAGAAACCGAAAAGCCGGTCATCACGCTCGGCAGCGATAACTATCCACCATACAATTATCTGAATGAGGATGGTGTACCGACGGGTATAGATG
>OHAE01000327.1_pt1 | contig 45413 bp, 42 predicted proteins | sample 1577061 | NCBI WGS metagenome assembly OHAE01 (sample SAMEA3541535, study PRJEB24748) | human gut metagenome | biome: human gut; feature: human-associated habitat; material: faeces | place: China | collected 2012
TTCTTTTTGTGACTGGTTTGTGATTTTTCTATTTTACCAAGTGATTCCGGACTTGGAATTTCGGTATTCACAAGTCGGATAACAAACGACATCGTTCCACGCTGTTTGAAAATATTGACACGAAAGCGTCCCACGCCTTTAATCGCATAGGAAAAATCGACTTCTCCTTCGCGGTTAAATCGTTCTACCAGACGCCCCGGTATCATCTGTTCTACTAATGCTTTAGAATCTGCCGGAAGAATCCGTCCTTCCATCAACGTCACAAGTTCTCCGTTCACACGGCATTTCGGTGGGATACCTACCGTTACATGAACATCACTTGCGCCCATTTTTCTTGCTCGAATCAGCAAATCATCAATCGTCATTACGACCTCCCCATTTCCATTCCTGCCATTATTCTGTCGCGATGCGCTCCACTTCTGCAATGGAGGTAACTCCCTGCAAAACGAGTTTTGCCGCACCAATACGTAACGTTGTCATTCCTTCACTCAAGGCAACTTTCTGAATTTCATCGGCACCGCCGCTGGCAGCAATTACTTTTCTTACTTCCGGAGATACCGTCATAATCTCATATACACCAATTCGTCCGCGGTAACCGGTACCATTACAGAACGCACAGCCCTGTCCGCCCGGCTCGTAAATTGGCTGTGTTCCTTCTCCGCGAATCCGAAGTCTTCTCTTATCTTCATCGGTTATCATCCTTTGTCTCTTACACTTCGGACACAGACGGCGCACCAGCCGCTGTGCAATAATACCAACCGTAGAATCGGCAATCAGATATGGCTCCACACCCATATCCGCCAGACGGGTAACGGTACTTGCTGCACTATTTGTATGCAGGGTGCTTACTACCAAGTGTCCGGTGATTGCGGCTTTTACTGCAATACTTGCCGTCTCTTCATCTCGAATCTCACCAATCATAATGATATCTGGATCCTGACGAAGAATAGAACGAAGCGCAGATGCAAATGTAAGTCCCGCCTTTTCATTTACCTGAACCTGATTAATTCCATCCACATCAGCCTCAACTGGGTCCTCAACTGTAACAATATTTACACTGCCCTCATTCAACTCACTCAGTACTGTATACAAAGTTGTTGATTTACCACTACCGGTAGGTCCGGTAACTAAGATGATACCATGCGGCTGGTGAACCAGATGGTCAAACCGGCGCATCTCTGCTTCCGGAAATCCAAGTTCACTTTTATCTCTCGTAAGTGCTGACTTCGATGCCAGACGCATTACAATCTTTTCTCCAAAAGTCGTCGGCAGGCTCGATACACGAATATCATATTCAACACGGTCAAAACGCTGTGTCATACGTCCATCCTGCGGTGCTCTTTTCTCAGAAATATTCATGCCGCTGATAATTTTAATACGCGCTACAATTGCATTTAATAATTCTTTTTCATAACGCATCATTTCCTGCATCACACCATCAATACGAAAACGCACACGCACGCTGTCTTCCAACGCTTCAATGTGAATATCACTTGCTCTTTCGTTCACTGCCTGCTCAATAATTTTATTTACCAGTAAAACAATCGGCGCATTATCAACTTCTTCGTTTGCTTCCTCCTGTTTTTCTCTGGCATTCTGCTGCTCCCTGCGCTCTTTGGAATACGTTTCTGCCATCTTGGCAACCTGCTCATTTCCATAATAGCGCTCAATCCCAAAACGCACATCGGACGGTGTCGCAACCATCGCCTCAATCTGCATGTTCGTCACAATCGCCAAGTCATCAATTGCGATAATATCCATCGGGTCCGCCATTGCCACACGCAGGATATTCGGATTATCCGGGTCAACTTCAAACGGAACCACATTGTGCTTTCTTACAATTGTCTCCGGCAAAAGTGAAATTACTTCCGGTGCAATTTTTGCCTCGCGGATTTTTGCTACCGGATAGCCCATCTGCTGATGAAGAGCTTCTACAATTTCGTTTTCATCGGTAAATTTTAACTCAATCAATGTCTCGCCAAGCTTCAAGCCAAGTTCTCTCTGCTTTTTGAGCGCTTCCCCAAGCTGTTCACTGGTAACCACGCCGGCATCTACCAGCAAATCGCCAAGTCTCTTACGTTTTCTGCCAATCATATGGATTCACCTTAATTTTCTGTATTTGCTTCTTCTTTTGCGTTTTTGTTTTTACGAAGTTTAATACCAACCGCAATACCGGCAGCCGCTGTTGCTCCAAACATAACCAAACGAATCAAATAATACCCCAATGCTTCCAGAATTGTTCTTTCCATTCTACACACCTTCCTTATTCTTATTGATTTAACGTTTATCTGCGATTTGCCAACTCTCTGGTGATGTCTTCCCAAGTCAGACCACATTCTGCCATAAGTACCATCATATGATAGAGGAAATCAGCAATCTCATACTTTAACTCTTCTGCATTTGGATTCTTCGCCGCAATAATAATTTCCGACGCTTCTTCCCCGCATTTTTTCAAAATTTTATCAATTCCCTGCGTAAAAAGATAATTGGTATACGAACCCTCTTTCGGATTTTTCTTTCGGTTTTCAATCGTCTCAAAATCTTCCTGTAAAATCGTTAATGGATTGGTATCAATGTAATCTTTCTTTGCCAGTTCTTTGAAAAAGCAGCTGTAAGAACCGGTATGGCAGGCAGCACCAACTTGATGCACTTTTGCCAGAATCGTATCGTTATCACAGTCTAACGAAAGTTCTTTTACATACTGATAATGGCCGGAGGTGTCTCCTTTGCACCATAATTTTTGACGGCTTCTGCTGAAATACGTCATCTTTCCGGTCTCACAGGTAGCCTGATATGACTCTTCGTTCATATAGGCAAGCATCAGCACCTGACCGGTACGGTAATCCTGCACGATACAAGGAACTAATCCTTTATCATCTGTTTTAAATTCTGAAAATGGAATGGCACTTTTAAATGTATTCATCTCAATACCGGCCTCTTCCATATTTCGTTTTACCTTGAACAAATCGCGGCGCTCAAAATAATTGGTTGCCACGCCCTGTACCTCTTCGATTTTCAACAAATCTTCCAAATCGTTGCGGAGCAGACTGTCTCGAATCAGAAAGTTCTTTCCGCTTGCTTTTATTCTTCGGTTTAATGGTTCTCCGGTATTTACATGTTTCAATAAAAGTGTCGATACCGGAAAAGCAATTTTTTCAAATGGAAGCCCTTCATCCACTTCCACAAGAATTTTATCTTCACCAAATCTGGCTGCAGCTTCTTTAATCACACCTTCATCCGGGCAGATTTCGTATTTCACAACTACGCGGTCCGCTCCTGTGTAAAATGCTTTTTTTACATCTTCAAAACGGGCTGCATACATGCCAACAATAAATGGTATATCAATTTTTTTATCAATCTCTTTTAAGGTTGCTAAAAATTCTTCTCTTTCTTCTGTTATTTTGGAGTAATTGTATAAAAACAATTCATCTGCTCCTGCAAAACAATAATCTTCTGCCATCGTCACTACATTGGCAGCTAATTCATTCTCCCCGTTAATAAAGGGAATCAGTTTTTTATAAGACACGTCTCTTCCTCCTCTATCGTTTAAAGAACGCCCTTTGTCGAAAGGACTCCTTCAATTCTGTCATCTACTTTTGAAGCCATATCCATCGATTTTGCAACCGCTTTAAACATCGCCTCTACTACATGGTGAGTGTTTTCTCCTGCTAACTGCTTAATGTGCAGATTCATCTGTGCACCGCTTGCTAATCCCATAAAGAACTCTTTCACCACTTCCGTCTCCATCGTACCAAGCCGCTGTGCTTTTAGCTCAGCGTCATAGGCAAAATACATGCGTCCCGAAAAATCAAGAGAAGCAAGCACCAGTGCATCGTCCATCGGCAATACAAAATAACCAAAACGGGCAATTCCCTTTTTGTCACCTAATGCTTTCAAAAACGCCTGTCCTAAAACAATTCCGGTATCCTCTACCGTATGATGGGCGTCCACATGGGTATCTCCCTGTACCGATACTGCCAAATCAAACAAACCATGTTTGGCAAATCCCTCCAGCATATGGTCAAAAAAGCCAATTCCTGTATGTATGTCATACTGACCGGTTCCATCCAAATCCAGTTCGATAACAATTTCCGTCTCCTTGGTATCCCGCTCGCACCGTGCAAAACGACTCATGTTCTTCTCTCCTTTCACTTACGCAACATATCATTTTTATTATATCGTTTTCCCTTGTAAAAAGCAAGGTTTTCGGTCAAGTATCCGAATTATTTTCAAGCCAGCTTTTATACAAATCCGGTCTTCTCTCACGTGTGCGCATAATGGACTGCTCTTTGCGCCATTCATTAATTTTTTCATGGTGTCCGCTCATCAAAACATCCGGCACTCTGCGCCCTAAAATTTCAACCGGTCTTGTATACTGCGGATATTCTAACAGACCATCCGAAAAACTTTCCGTCTCCGCAGACTCCTCATTGTTTAACACGCCGGGAACCAGTCTGGCAATCGCATCCATCATCACAAGTGCCGGCAGTTCTCCGCCTGTCAGTACATAATCACCAATTGACACATAATCTGTCACAATTTCTTCCAGCACACGCTCATCCACGCCCTCATAGTGGCCGCACAAAAAGACAAGCACATCTTCTTTTGAAAAATCTTTCGCAATTTTCTGAGAAAAAACATCACCCTGCGGTGTCAAATAAATAACACGTGGTCTTTTCCCCGCTTCACTGCATATCTGTTCATAACAACGGTAAATCGGCTCTGCCTCCATCACCATACCAGCGCCCCCGCCATACGGATAATCATCCACTTTTCCATGCTTATTGAGCGTATAATCCCGTATATTCATTACCTGCAGAGAAATCAGTCCATCTGCCATGGCACGCCCCATAATACTCGTGTTCATCGCCTGTTCAATCATTTCCGGAAATAACGTCATTACATAATATTTCATTCTATCAGCCCTTTCATGACATGTGCTCTTACAATTCCTTCTTTTGTATCCACTTTCTTGATACAGTCCGGGATAACCGGGAAAAGCACTTCTTTTCCCTCTTTTGTCTCAATTACAAATACGTTGTTTGCTCCGGTTTCCATAACATCTGTTACTTTGCCGATTTCTTCTTCGGTATCCTCGTTAATAACAACGGCTCCGGGAACATCACAAAGATAATACTGCCCCTCTTTAAGCGGAAGTGCATTATCTCTCGTAACCATCAAATCGCATTTACGGAACCGCTCAACATCATTTATATTATTAAATTCTTTAAATTTCAAAATTACAATATTTTTAAAATATTTCACGCTCTCCACATGAAGCGTTATATTTCCCTCTTTTGTAATCAAAATAACCTCATCACATTTTTTAAAACGTTTTACATCATCCGTTGTCGGGAATACTTTCACTTCCCCTTTGATCCCATGCGTTGTTGTCACAACACCAATTCGCAGTAAATCTTCCATAATTCATCCTTTCCCTCTTTTTGGTAAGATACAAAACACCCCGCAGGCAAAAGCCCGCAGGGTATTCATGACGCGAGAACACGCCTCATCCTTATTGAATGTCAACCATAATCTTCTTGTCACCTTTAGAACCGGCGGCACGGACAACGGTACGAATTGCTTTCGCAATACGTCCCTGTTTACCAATCACTTTACCCATGTCTTCCGGTGCTACCGTAAGATTCAAAACAATCTGTTTTTCATCTTCTGTCTCCGTGACAACGACATCTTCCGGACTGTCTACTAATGCACTAGCAATCACTTCTACTAATTCTTTCATTACCAGCCCTCCTATTTCTCAATACCTGCCTGTTTGAACAAACGTGCAACTACGTCTGTCGGCTGAGCACCATTCTGCAACCATTTCTTTGCTGCTTCCTCGTCTACCTTTACAACACATGGTTCCTGATTTGGGTCATAAGTACCAATCTCAGCGATGTTTCTTCCATCTCTAGGAGATCTCTCATCAGCAACTACAATTCTATAAAATGGTGATTTCTTCTGCCCTAATCTTTTCAATCTGATTTTTACTGCCACGTCTTTCACCTCCTTATTCTAATCTAAAAATCTATCTCCAAAAAATTTCCAAAGAAATTCTTTTTGGATATCATATTACATCCCGCCAAACGGGAACTTAAAGCCGCCAAATCCGCCTTTTCTGCGTCCTTTTCCAGACATCATGCCAGACATCTGTTTCATCATCTTACGGCTCTGTTCAAACTGTTTCATCAGACGGTTTACCTCGCTGATGTCTACACCGGCACCTTTTGCAATGCGGCGTTTTCTCGATGGATTAATGATTCCCGGATTTGTCCGCTCCTCAATTGTCATGGAGTAAATAATTGCCTCCGTTCCTTTGAGGGCATTGTCATCAATTTCTAAATCCGCAGGTAACCCCATGCCCGGAAGCATGCTGAGAATACTGCTTAAACCGCCCATCTTCTTCATCTGCTGCATCTGCTCTAAAAAGTCATTAAAATCAAATTCAGCTTTTTTAATCTTCTTTGCCATCTCGGCGGCTTTTTGTTCATCAATCTGCTCTTCCGCTTTTTCAATCAGCGACAGCACATCGCCCATGCCAAGGATTCGGGACGCCATGCGGTCCGGATAAAACTGCTCCAAATCGGATAACTTTTCACCCATACCGACATAATAAATCGGTCGTCCGGTCACAGCACGAATTGAAAGTGCCGCACCACCTCTGGTATCACCGTCAAGTTTTGTAAGAATGACGCCATCCACATGTAACTTTTCATTAAAGGATGATGCTACATTCACCGCATCCTGACCGGTCATTGAATCCACAACCAAAATGGTCTGATGAACTTCTACCTGTTCTTTTATCTTCGCGAGTTCCTCCATCATGTCCTCATCAATATGAAGACGTCCGGCGGTATCGAGAATCACTACATTATTTCCGTTTGCCTTTGCGTGCTCCACACCGGCTTTTGCAATATCCACCGGATTGTGATTTGTTCCCATCGAAAATACAGGAACTTCCTGCTTGTCTCCATTTATCTGTAACTGCTCAATCGCAGCCGGACGATAAATATCACACGCAACTAAAAGCGGTCTTTTTCCTTTTGCCTTTAACTTTCCGGCAATTTTCGCTGTCGTAGTCGTTTTACCGGCACCCTGGAGACCACACATCATAATAACCGTAATCTCATTGCCGGGAAGAAGGTCAATTTCTGTGGTTGTTTCTCCCATCATCTTGACCAGTTCTTCATTTACATATTTAATAACGGTCTGTCCGGGCGTAAGACTATTGAGTACGTCTTCCCCGGTCGCACGCTCCTGTACCGCTTTGACAAACTGCTTTACTACTTTAAAGTTTACATCTGCTTCAAGCAAAGCCATCTTCACTTCACGAAGTGCAGCCTTAACATCTGCTTCCGTCAAGCGTCCCTTACTGCGCAGACCCTTGAATACATTTTGAAGTTTAGCCGTCAAATTATCAAATGCCACGAGTAATCCCCTTTCTTTATATCAGTTCATATATCTCTTCGGCGAGTGTTGTAATCTGTCCTGCCGTTTGTTCATCAAAATTTTCTTTTGCAATACTTTCAATCTCACCAAGTTTGTCCTTTGTCAGCTGAAATTTTTCAATCAAATGTAGTTTTTCTTCGTACCCCTTTAAACGAGTGCGGCATCTCTTTACAATGTCATATACACCCTGCCTGGTAATATCCCGTTCTTTCGCAATCTCGCTCAAGGAAAGATTACTTAAAACGTAATCCTCAAATACGACACGATTACTCTCCTTGAGCAGAGCACCGTAAAAATCATACAAATACGATAATTCTACAATCTCATCTAACTCAGATAACGATTTTTCCTTCGACATAAAAGCACCACCTGTAAAGTTTTTTTCTTTACAGGTGGTAAGTATAGCGTATTTGACTGGCGTTGTCAAGCCTTTTCTTCGTTTTTTTCTGTCCTTTTAGAAAAAGCATGTGGCACCTCCACAATATCGAAACGTGCTGTAATTGCTGCTTCTTTAGCAAGCGTATTGTATTTTTTTAAAATACGGTTAGCTACCATCACACCATCTTCTTTCGACGCATCCATAAGAACAACTACTTGCTGAGTGGAACTAAAGCGGCTTGTCACATCTCCTCTGCGCAGTGACCGTACAATGGCTGACTCCAAAAGCACTAATGAATCTTCAATTCTCTCCAATGAAATTTCTCTATCTTTAGGCAATTCCATGGACAATAAAACAACCTGTACATGCTGTCCGTTTCTCTCCACATTTCGAGCAATAAACTGGTAAATAAATGAAAAACGGTCGTATTCTACTGCATAAGCACCCGGACGATATTTCCTTTCGGTTACCTGCCGCATCAACTGGTCTAAATCCATCTGACAACCGGTCTGTCTGTTATTTTTCAAATCTTCCGGCATGGATTCAAACAGATGATACGCGTCTTTCCCATTATTTTTTACATAATATAAAGCCTGATCAGCTTTTTCATATAACTGCTCGCAATCCAGTTCCTCACCACCGTAATATTTTGTCATGATTCCAATGGAAACGGAACACATACTGCATCCCATCTCCGTTCTGATTTTTGCAAAATCTTTAATAATACTTTCCGCACGTTTGCAAATGACACGTTCCTCCTCTAACTCAAAGAAAAAAACTGCAAACTCATCCCCGCCCATGCGGCAGACAAAATCATCATCTCTTGTGTTTTCCCGAATAACATCAGCAAATGCCTGAATCAGTTCATCGCCGGTTTTATGCCCATATGTATCGTTGACCTGTTTGAAATTATCCAAATCCATCATAAAAAATGTTCCGCAGGATTTCGAAGACAACAGATAATTATTTATTTTATCTTCAAAATACCGACGGTTTAGAAAATCGGTCAGTGAATCGCGTTCCAATTCGCTCTGAGTCTCCAGCACAGTTTCAGTAAAAACCTGACGAAGCAGTTCATTTGCCTCATTCAGTTCTCCTTCACCCTTCAATTCACCCTCCGCTCGGTCTTCATCAATCGTAAAACCTTCCTCCAAAAGCTCAAGAAAAGTATCTACGATTTCCGGGTCAAATTGCGTTCCTCGTCCCCGAATAAGCTCCTGTATCGCATGTTCCTTGGAAAAATGTTTACGATACGCCCGGTCTGCCGTCATTGCTTCGTAAGCGTCCGCCACCGCAATAATGCGTGACACCTCAGGGATTTCATCGCCGCAGATTCCCACATAGCCATTTCCATCATACCATTCATGATGGTATCTCACACCTTCCTCAAGTCCCGGAACAAATCTCGTATTCTGCACAATCTGTGCACCAATTTCGGCGTGTTTTTTTACATTTTCATATTCCTCTTTCGTGAGTTCTGAAGCCTTATTTAAAATAGTATCCGGCGTAGACACCTTACCAATATCGTGTAAAAGCGCAATATAATAAAGTTCCTCTTTTTCTTTATCCGAATAACCGAGTTTTGCAGCAATGCCCCTGCAGTAGAGCGCAACGCGCAGCGAATGTCTCCTTGCATAACGGTCTTTGGCATCCACCGTGTGAGCAATCGTAACCATCGACTGCAAAAACAGCCGGTCAATCTGCTCTTTTTGTTTCGCGATCAAATGCGCCTGCTGTTTTCGGAGTACGGAAAGTTCGACAATATGCGCAATCCTTGCCTTTAAAACCTGCGGTTCAAAGGGAAGCGAAATAAAGTCAATCGCACCTTCTTCTAATCCCCTAAGTTCACTCTGTATATCTTTCACATTCATCATTAAAATGACAGGAATTTCTTTTGTTTCTTTATCCTCTTTTATCCGGCGGAGAACTTCGTAGCCATCCATTCCAAACATATTCGCATTCATAAGAATCAAATCAGGAATTTCCGACTTCAGGCAATCCAGCACACTCATTCCTGTCTGAACCAATGTTACATCATAAATGTCACCTAAAATAGTTTCCATATATCGCAACGCCATCTTCGTATTATCGGCAGCTAAAATCTTCGGTTTTTGCATCATACCGTCATCCCCTCATGTTCCTGCAAACGAGCAAGCGTCGTCGAAATGCCAAACTCATCGCAGACTTTTTTATATGCATCCATATTCCCTTGTTTTTTATCTGTCTTTACGGCCCGTATCAACAGATTTTTCGGTGTATGCTCTAATTCAATAAATTCCAATATTTGTGTTTCATATCCTGCCTGCTCCAGCAGATTTGCCCGCAGTGCATCCGTCATCAAAGCAGCCATCCGCTCTTTGATAATCCCATATTTAAATATCGGCTGCATTCGGTCATTTTTTAACTGTGCATTTACCTCATGCTGGCAGCACGGAACCGATAAAATCACTTTTGCACCCCAGCGGATCGCCTTGTCTAACGCAAAATCTGTCGCTGTATCACAAGCATGAAGCGTCACGACCATATCGACCTGATTCACTCCCTCAAAAGAACTGATGTCGCCCTCTAAAAAGGTAAGTTCCTCATAGCCAAACCGCTTGGCAAGCTCATTGCAGTGTTGTATCACATCGGATTTTAAATCCAGTCCTATCATGCGGACACGATATCCATTCATGATTTTCAGATAATAATACATAGCAAACGTAAGATAGGATTTTCCGCATCCGAAATCAACAATCGTTAATTCTTTATCCTTTGGCAGTTTATCGGATACATCTCTGATAAATTCCAGAAAGCGGTTAATCTGTCGGAATTTTTTCTGTTTTTTATCCCGGATTCTGCCATCTTCTGCCTGAACTCCAAGTTCAATCAGAAAAGGAATTGGTTCATTTTCCTTCAAAATATATTTCTTTTTGCGGTTATGTGATAAAACAAGTGGTTTTTCACTCTTTTTGTTTTTTCCCTTTATTGTTATTTTCCCTTTTTTGCTTATCAATATTGTATACTGTTTTTCCGTTGTAAAGAACTGCATCTGACGGTAAATGGGCACGAGTTCGGAAAGAATATAGTTTTTCGCCTCTTCTTTTGCATAGTTAAGATGAAATACCTGATTATTCTGGTATCTGGCGAACTGAAACATAAGCGTTCCTTTATCCTCATAGCAGCGTACATCCACTTTTCCGGCAAAATCTCCCACTGATTATCATATGCACGAAATTCTGTCCAAGACACTGCTCCAATACTTCTTCTAATTCCATCACCATGGTACCTCCTTGTATACATTCTGATAGCAAAAATAGCCCTCGGACTCAAAATCCGAGGGCTCATCTTATCCTTTTATACCGGGTAAGTCTGATTCTCTTTATCTGCTAATGTAGCATCTACTTTCGTCCGCTGTGCTTCACGATATTTGAAGAAATCAACTGCAACCTGTGGGAACAGAGCATAGGATAATACATCTTCATCCTGCTCTTTCCACTGTGACATCTCTGCCTCAAGTTTTTTAAGCTGTGGCTCGATCAAATCAGCCGGACGACATGTAATCGGTTTTGTATCGCCGATACATTTCTTCTGAACTTCCGGATTAAATGGTTTAACTGTCTGTCCAAATTCACCGGACAAAAGTTTTTTGGATTCTTTCGTTACCATCTTGTAACGCTCACCGGAAACTACATTTAATACTGCCTGAGTACCAACAATCTGGGACGATGGTGTAACCAATGGTGGCTCACCAAAGTCTTTTCTTACGCGTGGCACCTCTTCAAGCACCTGCTCATACTTATCTTCCTGTCCCATTTCTTTAAGCTGGGAAACGAGGTTTGAAAGCATACCGCCGGGAACCTGATAACGAAGAGTATTGATATTTACACCAAGCACTTTCGTATTCATAAGACCGCTCTCTAATGCTTCCTCGCGCATTGGACGGAAGTATTCAGCGATTTCAGATAAAAGATTCTGGTCAAGTCCGGTATCGTATGGTGTTCCACGGAATGTCTCAACCATAACTTCGGTAGCCGGCTGGCTTGTACCAAGAGCAAATGGACTCATCGCTGTATCAATAATATCACATCCTGCTTCTACTGCTTTCAAATAAGTCATAGAAGCAACACCGGATGTGTAGTGTGTATGAAGGTCAATCGGAATTTCAACGGATTCTTTCAATGCCGTTACAAGTTCCGTTGCTTTATATGGTGTCAAAAGACCGGCCATATCTTTGATACAGAGTGATTTCGCACCCATATCTTCGATTTTCTTTGCAATATCTTTCCAGTAATCCAGTGTATAAGCATCACCAAGTGTATAAGAAAGGGCAATCTGTGCATGTCCGCCTTCTTTATTTGCTGCTTTTACTGCTGTCTCAAGGTTACGAATATCATTCAGACAGTCAAAAATACGGATAATATCAATTCCGTTGGCGATCGATTTCTGAACAAAATATTCTACTACATCATCGGCATAATGATTATATCCTAAAATGTTCTGTCCACGGAATAACATCTGCAATTTTGTATTTTTGAATCCGTCTCTTAACTTACGCAGTCTTTCCCACGGGTCTTCTTTCAAAAAACGAAGGGATGCGTCAAATGTTGCACCGCCCCAGCACTCTACGGAGTGGTAACCAACTTTGTCCATTTTATCGACAATCGGAAGCATCTGTTCTGTTGTCATACGAGTCGCAATCAATGACTGATGTGCATCACGAAGTATCGTTTCCGTAATTTTAATCGGCTTTTTCTTAATCTCTGCCATTTTCTATATCCTCCTTATACTCCATAAATTGCCATAAACACACCGGCTGCTACCGCAGTACCGATAACACCTGCTACGTTTGGTCCCATCGCATGCATCAAAAGGAAGTTTGTCGGATCTGCTTCCGAACCAACCTTCTGGGACACACGTGCTGCCATAGGAACCGCCGACACACCGGCAGAACCAATCAATGGATTGATTTTTCCTCTGGTTACTAAACACATTAATTTACCAAACAATACACCGGCTGCTGTTCCGAATGCAAATGCAACCAGACCAAGAACTACGATTTTCAATGTTGCTACATTAAGAAATGCAGAACCTGTCGTCGTAGCACCAACGGATGTACCAAGCAAAATAACTACGATATACATCAAAGCATTCGATGCTGTCTCTGTCAACTGGCCTACTACGCCGGATTCTTTGAACAAGTTACCAAGCATAAGCATACCAACAAGTGGTGCAGTACTTGGAAGAATCAGACATACAATAACTGTAACGATAATTGGGAAGAGGATTCTCTCCAGTTTGGATACCGGACGGAGCTGCTCCATCTTGATTTCTCTTTCCTTTTTCGTTGTCAAAAGTTTCATGATAGGCGGCTGAATAATCGGAACAAGTGACATATAGGAATATGCCGCCACCGCAATACTACCCATCAAATGCCCCTGCTGCAATTTGCCGGCAAGGAAAATGGATGTCGGTCCATCAGCACCACCGATAATCGAAACAGCTGCTGCTTCACCACCATTGAAGCCCCACAAAAGAGCAAGGATATATGCGGCGAAAATACCAAACTGTGCCGCCGCACCAAGAAGAAAGCTCTTTGGATTGGCAATCAACGGACCGAAGTCTGTCATCGCACCAACGCCGAGGAAAATCAGCGATGGCAAAATACTCCATTCATCTAACTTAAAGAAGTAATTTAACAGTCCACCATCCTGAATAATCAGCGGATAAATATTTGCCAAGAGCATACCAAACGCAATTGGCAGTAAGAGCAAAGGCTCATAGCCTTTTTTGATTGCTAAATATAAGAAGATAAAAGCAACCAATATCATGACATAGTTTCTCCAGTCAATACCGTCCTGGAAAAACGCTGTCTGTCGAATAAGATTTTCTATTACTTCCATTTAGTTTACCTCCGGTTCTTTTCATTTGCTGAATCAGTCCATAGTAGCCAGTACATTTCCTGCCTCAACCATATCACCAGAGTTCACATTGATACTTGCAATTGTACCATCCTGAGGTGCTACTACCTCATTTTCCATCTTCATAGCTTCGAGAAGAAGAATTACATCGCCTTTCTTTACACTCTGTCCGACATCTGCTTTTACAGCAAGAATTTTACCAGGCATTGGTGCTGTTACTTCAACAGAACCAGCACTACCGGATGCTGCCGGTGCTTTCGGAGCAGGAGCTTGTGCCGGTGCAGGAGCAGGTGCTGCCGCCTGAGCAGGTGCTGCCGGTGCTGCTGCGCCGCCTGCCTTCTCTTCTACTGTAACATCATATACGGTTCCATTTACTGTAATTGTATAACTTTTCATGTCAATATCCTCCTTAATTGAACGTACGTTTTTTTATTGAACGAATTACAAGTCCGTCTGCCGGTACACAAACACCGGTCTCAGCTTCCATCTGTGCTGCTATCGCTGCGGTAATTACCGCAATAATCTGGGTGTTATCCGAAACAGGTACTTCCTGTTTTGCTACAGCTTTTGCTGCCGGTTTCTCCTGTTTTGCTGCTTCCGGTTCCGCTTTCTTTTTCTCGAACATCTTTGGCACATATTTCAAGAGAAAGATAATGATGGAAATAAGAATCAATACAACAAATACCGTTCCCATACCAATCAAGGTGTTCATTACGGCCTCACCGGGACCCACGGTAGCATTTACTTTTTCTAAATCAAGCAATAACATCCTATCACCTCATTCCGAACATCTGTAATGCATAAATTAAGTGTTTCCGAATTTCACTGCCGGAAATCACATTATCCACATAACCTCTCTTTGCTGCCGCTGTGGCACCATCCTGAAGTGCATCAAACTCTTTTGCCTTTTCTTCCAATGCTTCTTTGGTATTTGCTGCCTGTGAAATTTCATCTTCACAGAGAATCTGCGCTGCAACTTTGGCATCCATAACACCAACTTTTGCAGAATCTAGGGCAAGAACCAAATCCGCTCCAATATGTTTGGAGTTCATTGACACATAAGCACTTCCGTATGCCTCACCTGTAATCACGTTAATACGCGGAACATCAGCACTTGCAAATGCATATGTCAAATCTGCAACTGCCTGAGAAATCGTTTTTTCTTCCTGCATATCTGCTGCATACTCTTTTACATTTGTTAAGGTAACAACCGGAATATTAAATGCGTCACAGAAATACATAAACTGCTCTGCTTTCTTACAGCCGGCAGTTGAAAGAATGCCTTCTTTCGCATTTGCAATCGCACCTACTGTAACTCCATCTAAGGAAAGAAGTCCGGTTACCATTTCTTTTCCATATTCTGCTTTTAATTCCACAAATTTTGTATCATCGGCAATCTGTGTCAAGGCAGCTTTTGCATCCGTTGCATAACCATCAAAGCCATCCAGTACACGATTTGGATCATCCGAATTTTCAACAACCACTGCTGCTCCTGCATTTGCCGGAAGTAAATCAATTAAGCTGCGGATTGTTGTAAATACTTCCTGTTCATTCTCACATACAATGTCCGCATTTCCACATTCTGCCTGGAATGCAGCATCGCTTGTGTCACATTTCTCAATACGGTTTCCTGCAATCGCATTTGGTGAATTTACAAACAGTTTTCCGTTTGTCTTTTCGATAATTGTAATATCACCTAATTTGGATGAAATCGCAACACCACCGCCACAAGAACCTAAAACTGCACTAATCTGAGGGATTACACCGGATGCATTCACTTTCGCCATGTAAATGTCGCCAAATCCGGCCAATGCGTCCATCGCCTCCTGTACCCGGATACCGGCACAGTCAATCAGTCCGATAACCGGTGCGCCCGCTTTCATCGCCATCTCATAAATTCCGGCGATTTTCTTCGCGTGCATCTCACCTACAGAACCATTCAAGGCGGTTACATCCTGACTGTAGATATAGACCAGATTTGAATTTACAACACCGTAACCGGTAATCACACCGTCTGCCGGCACTGCTTTTTCCTGCATGTTAAAATCGGTATTACGTTTGGTAATCATGCCACCGATTTCAACAAAACTGTTGGCATCAACGAGAGATTCGATACGTTCTCTTGCTGATAATTTTGCTGAGTTACTCATTTGCAGCCCTCCACTTTCTGTATTATTGTTTATATAAAACTCAAATTTTATCCAATTGTAATTGTAACGCTTTTTCAACCCCTTGGCAACAACTATTTGAATTATTTTTTCAAATTCCTCATATACTGTAAAAAAATGTCTGGTGGCCTTTTTATGAAACAAAAAAAATGCTTTGCCATCCTTTTATTATGTGCCCTGACCGCATTCCATATTCTGTGGGACAGACAATTTAGCTCCACCGATTCTTCGGATTTTGTTCCTGTTCTGCCGGAGCCTGTCATTCAAATCAACGCCATGGAGCAGACACCAAATCCACTTATTTTACACGCCTCCTATGCCTGCCTGATGGATGCCGGTTCCCATCGCATTCTATATAGTAAAAACACGGACAAAAAAGTGCCAATGGCAAGTACCACCAAAATCATGACCGCCCTTTTAGCACTGGAGTCAAATAAGCTTAACGATGTGGTCATTGCAAGCAAAAAGGCAGCCGGGATGCCAAAAGTCCATCTTGGTATGCAGCCTGGAAGACAGTATTATATGAAAGATCTTTTGTACTCTCTCATGCTGGAATCCCACAATGACACGGCAGTCGCAATTGCCGAACACCTTGGCGGCTCTGTTTCCGGTTTCGCAGCAAAAATGAATCAGAAGGCAAACCTTCTTGGCATGTCTTCGACTCATTTTATCACACCAAACGGACTCGACGCAAATGGTCATTACAGCACTGCTTCGGATATGTGTAAGCTCGCTTCCTATGCTATAAAAAACAAAGACTTCCTTTCTCTGGTGCAGACAAAATCTCATTCTTTTTCTGACTGCTCCGGAAAGTACCACTACAGTCTGACAAACCATGACGCTTTCCTTTCTTATTATGAAGGCGCGCTCGGTATCAAAACCGGATTTACCGGAAAAGCCGGTTACTGTTTTGTCGGAGCCGCAAAGAAAAACGGCATCACGCTTACCAGTTGTGTTCTTGCCAGCGGATGGCCGCCAAACAAGTCATTCAAGTGGAGTGACACAAAGAGTTTAATGGATTATGGTTTTTTTTATTTTCAGAAAACACCGCTTCCGGTTCAAAACCTTGCCCTTGCCAAAATCCCGGTAAAGGATGGCAAAAAAAAGTTTGTATCTCTCAAACCGATTATCCCGAAAGAAACACTTACTGCTTCCTTTGATTCTTTGAAAATCGTATACCGAATTCCGACTGCACTTTGTGCGCCAATACGAAAAAACACACCCATCGGAAGCATTTCTTTCTATATAAATAATAAACTTTTTCAGAAAACCGAGGTTTTCCCGTCAGAAAGCATTGAAAAATCCTGTTTTTCTGATACAATAAAACAAGTGTTGAATCAATGGATGGATATCTTTTGCCTATCATAAAAATATTTTCAAAAAAACTCTTTACTTTTGAAAGTAAACATGATATGGTATACGCATAGTACGTTTTACAAGAACGAAGGTGTTCTCATTCATGGGGACACCTTTCTTTTTTGTCAGGCGTCTGCAATTCAAATAACATGGGAAGGAAGGAATTAACTATGCAAAAAAATGTAATCGAAGATGTTTTTGGAACAAAAGTTTTTAACGACGATGTCATGCAGGAATACCTGCCAAAGAAGACATACGCCCAGTTGAGGGATACCATTGAAAATGGTGAGGAGCTGGCTCCTGAAGTAGCAAACGTGGTTGCTCATGCAATGAAAGAATGGGCATTAAAAAACGGTGCTACTCATTATACCCACTGGTTCCAGCCAATGACCGGTGTAACAGCCGAAAAACATGACTCATTCTTAAGTCCGGAATCCAATGCACACGCTGTACTTGAGTTCTCCGGTAAAGAATTGATTAAAGGTGAACCAGATGCTTCTTCTTTCCCATCCGGCGGACTCCGTGCTACATTCGAAGCCAGAGGTTATACTGCATGGGATTGTACATCACCGGCATTTCTCCGTGAGGATGCAATCGGTACGGTTCTTTGTATTCCTACCGCATTCTGCTCTTATACGGGAGAGGCACTTGACAAAAAGACTCCTCTTCTCCGCTCGATGGAAGCAATCAGCAAACAGGCTGTCCGCGTTCTGAACTTACTTGGCGATGAGGATGTTACCAATGTAAAATGTTCTGTAGGACCGGAGCAGGAATATTTCTTAATTGACAGAGAACAGTTTTTACAGCGTGACGACTTAATCTTTACCGGTCGTACATTGTTTGGACATATGCCGCCAAAAGGACAGGAATTGGATGACCACTACTTTGGTACAATCCGCGAGCGTCAGGCAGCATTTATGCGTGAATTAAATGATGAATTGTGGAAACTTGGCATTTTGTCAAAAACACAGCATAACGAAGTGGCTCCTGCTCAGCATGAGATGGCTCCGATTTACAGCACAGCAAACATTGCAACTGACCACAACCAGTTAGTTATGGAGACAATGAAAAAAGTGGCACGCCGTCACAATTTTGAGTGTCTTCTTCACGAGAAGCCATTTGCCGGCGTAAACGGTTCCGGAAAACATGATAACTGGTCTTTGGTTACTAATACAGGAAAGAACTTATTAAGTCCCGGCAAAACACCATATGATAACAAACAGTTCCTTCTGTTTTTATCCGCTGTTATCGCTGCTGTAGATGATAATGCCGCACTGTTACGTATGTCTGCTTCCAATCCTGGAAATGACCATCGCCTTGGTGCAAATGAGGCACCTCCGGCTATCATTTCTATTTTCCTCGGCGAGCAGTTAGAGGATATCGTAGAGCAGATTTTACAAAATGGTACTGCTACTCACAGTAATAAGGGCGAGCGTATGGATATCGGTGTACACACCATCCCACCAATCAAAAAGGATGCAACTGATCGTAACCGCACATCACCATTTGCCTTTACCGGAAATAAATTTGAGTTCCGTATGGTTGCTTCTTCCATGTCAATTGCCGGTGCAAATACCGTACTTAATGCAACAGTTGCTGATGTACTTCAGAGTATGGCTGACCGCATGGAAAAAGCAGATGACTTAGATAAGACTGTAGATGAAATTATTTACGAGACATTGAAAGAACATCAGAAAGTAATCTTTAACGGAAACGGTTACTCCGATGAGTGGATTGCAGAAGCTGAAAAACGTGGTCTTCCAAACGTAAAAACAATGGTAGATGCAACTGCTTCTCTTCTCTATCCAAAAACCATCGAGATGTTTGAGAGACAGCATGTTTATACAAAGACTGAGCTTGAGTCTCGTGCAGAGATTAACTACGAAGCTTACGCAAAAGCAATCAACATCGAAGCTAAGACAATGATTCATATGGCTTCTAAGGAATACATCCCGGCCATCATTAGTTATGTAACAAGTCTTGGTGATTCAATTAACAGCATTTCTGCTGCTTGTGCAGAAGCAGACTTGTCCGTTCAGAAAGATTTGCTTACTACATGCTCTTCTCTCCTTGCAAAAGCACAGACTGCTCTGTATGCTTTGAAAGATGCAGATAAGAAAGCAAATGCTATGGAAGAAGGAAAAGAACAGGCTGAATTCTTCCGTGACACCGTATTTACCGCAATGGCAGACTTACGTGCACCAATCGATGAGTTGGAAATGATTGTTGATAAAGAGTACTGGCCGGTACCATCTTACGGTGATATGCTGTTTGAAGTTTAATACAAATCAGAATATAACAAAAAAAATCCTCCCGCATATTTGCAGGAGGATTTTTTTAAGCATTTTTAGCAAGATACTCTCTCACTTCAATTAAATCCGGGAAAATCATGTAGGACAATTGTTCCATTTCTTTTGTTGGCTTTAACATATCCGGCACGTGCAACACTCTAAGTCCAGCCGCAGCAGCCGAGCGGACACCATTGTGTGAATCTTCAACTGCATATGTGTCTTTTGGATTTATTTTCATCTTTTCACATACATTTAAGTAAATGTCTGGTTCCGGTTTGCTTTTTTCTATCATGTCACCGCCAACTATAACCTCAAAGAAATCATATAAATTCGTCGCTTTTAACATTTCTTCCACACGCTGAACACGTGTCGAGGAAGCCAGACCAACCCGCCATCCATTAATCTTCAAAAACTGCAATAACTCTCTTGCACCGGTTTTTAACGGCACACCGTTTTTCTCTATTTTTTCATCAAACATTCGGTGCGTCTCCTCACGAAACTGTGCATAATCTAATTTATCGCCATACGTTTTGGAAAATACCTTTTTTGTTCCTTCCGATGACACGCCAATCACCTGATAAAAAACATCCTCAATACCGGTCAGCATAAATTTACCGGCAGCAAATTTCCAGCATGAAAAGACGAGATTTTCTGTATCAAACAGAACACCATCCATATCAAAAATTATCTGCTTTTTCATCCGGGTATTCATCTCCATTTCTTTATACATAGATTCTACCGCTTTAGTATAGCAAAAAATAGATGTAAAGGCAATTTGTATTAAAACATCCGCTCATGCATATATTATTATTGCAGATTTATCACATATACTGCTTGCATTTGGCGGATATGTGTGATAATATGTCTGTAGTGATTAGGTTGCAGAAACTTGCGATGCCTGCGACCGGAAGGAAGACCTGCGGGCCTTCCTTTTTTATACCAAAATTTTATGGGAGGATTTTTATGCAAAAGAAATTAACGAAACCTTTTATTACATACTTTGAACAATTAAATAACCTAATTCAAAAAAAGCATCTTAATATTTCCAATCTATCCTATGCCAAAAACAAATTACTAAACATTGGCTATTACTCTTTAATTGATGGCTACAAGGATATATTTTACAATCCAATGACAAGAACTTATGAAAAAGGTACAAACTTTACAGATATTGTTGCCTTATACGACTTCGATGAAAATCTTCGTTCGCTTGTTTTTAAATATATTTGCCATATTGAGCAAAAAATCCGTTCGCTGATTTCCTATTCTTTCTGCGAAGTTTTTTCTGAAAATCAAGCAGCATATTTAAACTCTGCAAACTATAATATTTCTAAAACAAATCGTTATCATATTTCAAAACTAATTTCTAAATTAACATATGAGGCCACAAAAAACACAGAACACAATTATGTTGTATATCAGCGAAATACCTATGGAAATGTTCCATTGTGGGTAATAATGAAAACTCTTACCATGGGACAAACTTCCAAAATGTACTCCTTTATGCACCCTAGCATAAAATCTAAAATCAGTATCCATTATGACAACATTACAGAAAAAGAATTAATCCAATATTTAAGGATTTTTACTATATTTCGTAATCTATGTGCACATAACGAGCGACTTTTTTCTTTCCAAACACGCTTTGAAATACCTGACACTGTATTACATAAAAAACTTGGCATTCCTCAAAAAGGTACCCAATATCTTTACGGCAAACACGATGTATTTGCATTATTAATAGCATTTCGATATATGCTTGACACAGAGGATTTTATAATTTTCAAGAGGAAACTAACCCAATTATTTAACACTTTTACAAAAGCAACCTCTCAATCCCAAAGAGACAAACTTCTCAAAGCAATGCATTTCCCACCGAATTGGTCAAGCATCACGCGCTACAAATTATGCTAGCAGTCGGTAATAATATATCATTTGCCTCCTGTCCTTTCATTTGATATACTATTGGTATGCTTAATTAGGAGGACTTTTTATATGATAACCATACCACTTGATAATACCAACTTAAAACCTTTTTATATACAGATTTATGAATACATCCGCAAAGAGATATTGAATGGAAATATTGCTGCAGAAGAAAAACTGCCATCGGCACGTAATTTAGCCGCAAACCTAAATGTGAGCCGGAGCACGGTGGATACCGCCTACGACCAGTTGGTTGCCGAAGGATATCTAGACGCCCGCCCAAGACAGGGATATTTTGCAAACCACGTTACGCATTTAAAGCAAATCCCGACTTCTGCTCCACAAAAAGAAAATAATAAAAAAAACACAAAGGAAGCACCACCGGTACGCTTTGATTTTAACCCGGATTCCATTGATTTAGAACATTTTCCTTATTCGATTTGGAAATCCATTGGAAAAAACCAGCTGGATTTACCATCCAATTTCAGTGCCGGTGATGCCAAAGGGGATTTGCCGCTTCGTCAGGCAATTGCGAATTATCTTCGTGGTTCCCGTGGGGTTATATGCCGCCCGGAACAAATTATCATCGGTGCCGGACTTTCCAATCTTCTTCAGATGTTGTGCATCCTTTTTTCCAGGGAAACCATATTTGCCATGGAAGACCCCGGATATTTGAGTGCGCGTCAGGTTCTCTCGACCAATGGTTATTCCATTCTGGATATTCCGCTAAAGGAAAACACCATGGATGTTTTGGCACTTGCAAAAACAAACGCAGACATCTGCTATGTAACGCCAAGTCATCAGTTTCCGCTCGGCAGTGTTATGCCGGTTTCCACCAGACAAAAGCTTCTGCACTGGGCAGAAAAGAAAGAAAACCGCTATATTTTGGAGGATGACCACGACAGCGAATTCCGCTATAAAGGAAAACCGATTCCCGCGCTGCAAAGTTTAGACAAAGCAGGAAAGGTCATCTATATCGGAACATTTTCCAAAGCCATTTCACCTGCTATAAGAACCGGTTACATGGTGTTGCCGATGGCATTGCTGCCACGTTTTGAACGTCTGATTGACAATTACTCCTGCCCGGTTTCACGTATTGAGCAGGCAATTTTAACCGATTTTATTAAACAGGGATACTTTGAAAAACACTTAAACCGCATGAGAAAAATATACAAAGGGAAACACGACTGCATGATGGAACAACTGCAGAAGTATTTCCCTGAAAAAATTCTTGAAATATCCGGCGACAATGCCGGGTTATATGTGCTTATCCGCTATTTGGGATCACAGCCTGAAGAAGAAATATTACGCAGGGCCAAAACACTTGGTATGCCTTTAAAATCATTAAAGAGATATTACCAGAATCTTCCTTTCCACTATCTTCCAACTTTTCTTCTCGGTTTTGCAAACCTCAGTGAAGAAACGATTCCGGATGCCATTCGCTCTCTTTCTGAGAAAGTATTTGCTTCGCCAAAACCGTATCTCTTGTAATCTGTTCTTTTAATTGCGTAAGAGAAGCAAACTTTCTCTCTTCCCGCAAAAATGAGACAAAGTATGCTGTTAATTCTTTGTCATATAAATCACCGGAGAAATTAAACAGCCAAACCTCAAAGCCGACTTCATTCTCACCGGGGATGGTCGGCTTTACTCCAAGGTTACAAATTCCTTTATACCTTTTTCCTTCTACATCAACAAAAACCGCATACACACCATATGGTGGCAGCACTTTATGTGCATCCGGATATATATTTGCCGTTGGTGTTTCCATCGTCCGTCCCAGTTGATTTCCCTTTTGTACTACACCGGTGAGAAAATAAGGTGTTCCCAAAAGTTCATTTGCCTGTTCCATCTTACCCTTTGCAATCAGTGAGCGGATTCTGGTACTGCTCACGACCTCACCGCCTAATTCCAATTTAGAAAGAACCGTTACCGAAAATCCAAGTTTTTCTCCTAACTGCTGCAGCGTATCCGTATCCCCGCTTCTGCCTGCACCAAACCGAAAATCACTGCCAACGATAACCGATGCGGCATCGCAGGTATCACACAATAATTTTTTTGCAAACTCCTCCGGCGTCTGGCTGCAAAATTCCTTCGTCAGAGGAATCTCAAGCAGACAATCAATTCCTAAATATTCTGCTAATTTTTCTTTTTCATAAGGCGTATACAAAACCTTCGCTTCATCCACGGAAAACGAAATCATAACAATCGGTTTGTTTTCTTTTTTTGCCTGTTCAATCAGCAGACGGTGCCCTTTATGAATCCCGTCAAATTTGCCGATACAAACCGCTGTCTGTTTTCCCTGAAACTCTAAATTTCGTATTATTTTCATACGTCATTCCTCAATTCTAAAACATCTTCACTACGAAATACTTATCCTCCTTTTGGCGGTATTCGTAAATCGCATAAAATTCATTCTCCATGGAATACATTCTTACCTGCTCTTTGTCTTTTGGTGTCTGATATGAAGTATCTTTTCTTGCAATGCAGTTTCCATTAAGTAAAAGGCGCAGTGCTTCATCCGATACCACACAGTCTTTTAAATCTGAAAACATGGCATCAATCGGAATCAGATAATCCTGTATCTTTCCCTCTTTTACTGCCTGCTCTATCTGCCCTAACGTAAGTGCCTGCTCTAAAAAAAACTCAGAAACACGAGTGCGCACAAGAGTTTTCATCGCCGCACCGCACCCAAGGAACTCTCCAATATCTTTGCAGAGTGTACGGATATACGTTCCTTTGGAACAGCTTACTTCCATCGTAAATTCATTTTCCGAAAAATCAATCGACAACACTTTAATTTCGTAAATTGTCACCTTGCGGGCTTTCCGCTCAACTTCTTTCCCCTGTCTTGCCAATTCATAAAGTTTCTTGCCATTTATTTTTATGGCAGAATACATCGGTGGAATCTGTTCGATTTCACCCACAAACTTAGAAACTGCCATTTCAATCTGTTCCTTCGTAATCGACACCGGATGATGGGAAAGAATTTCTCCTGTCATATCCTCGGTATTTGTCGTAACACCTAGTTTTACAACAGCACGATAAGTCTTATCTTTGTCCGTGAGAAGCCCGCAGACTTTTGTTGCCTTCCCTATGCATACAGGAAGCACACCGGTCGCATCTGGGTCGAGCGTTCCGGTATGCCCTATTTTTTTCATATGAAGAATGCCGCGCAGTTTTGCCACCACATCGTGAGAAGTAAAACCACGCTCTTTATATACATTAATAATTCCATTCATGTTTGACTACCCCAGCTGTTTTTCAATATGCCCGGTCAGATTATTGATTACATCAAATGCAGAGCCTTTAATGGCACAGCCTGCCGCTCTTACGTGACCGCCGCCACCAAAATAGCGGGCGATAACACTGACATCGACAATCTCATTCGAGCGCATGCTTACCTTAAACTCGCCCTGTTCTCTCTCATCAAGTAAAATTGCCACCTCGACACCCTCTGTCGTTCGCATTTCATCAATAATTCCATCCAAATCCGATGGCTTTGCCTCATACAATTTCATCACATTCTGACGCACAATAGAAAACAAACAGCGCCCATCCATAATGCGGACACTTTCCATCAGACAGCGTCCCATAATCTGAAGCTGTTTATACGTTTTTCGATAAAAACTATCATCGATAATCTTGCCAAACGGGATTCCAAAAGCAATCAGCTTTCCGGCAATTTCCATAGTCTCTTTTGTTGTGTTTGAATGTTTAAACACACCGGTATCATGGACGATTCCGGTATAGAGTGCACCGGCAATGCCGGCATCTAACTTTTCTTCCTCCATCAGACCATACAAAATCTCACAGGTTGAACTTGCTTCTTTTACAACATTTTCATTGCCAAACTTTGTATTTGTAATGTGATGATCAATATTTAACACATACGGCGTTTTTTCCATCACCTTTTGTGCATCACCAAGACGCTCCTCATCTCCGCAGTCAAGAGAAATGAACAAGTCGTAGGAAGGCTTTTCATAGAAAGCATCTTCTTCCTTTAGGTAATCAAAAGCATCCGGTATCTCTTCCACATAAACGCAGACCTGTTTGTCCGGATAATTCTTTTTTATGTACCGGAACAATCCCATGCAGGAACCGATACAATCGCCATCCGGGCGCACATGCCCGCCAATGGCAATCGTTTCTGCTTTTTCTATTGCTGACAGCAGTTTACTCATTCGCTGTCACCCCCGTCCTCATCACGGTGATTCAACTCGCGGATTTTCTTCGACATCTCCACACCATACTCAATGGACGTATCCAGAATAAATGTTAATTCCGGTGTATTCCTGAGATTCATACGGTGCGCTAACTGATGTCTGGCGTAAGCGGCACTCTTTTTGAGTCCCTCCATCGTCTTTTCCTTCGCCTCATCATCGCCGAGAACGCTCACATAAATTTTAGCGAATTTCAAATCCGGCGTTACTTCACAAGCCATCACCGAAGTCATCGGATGAATTCGCGGATCCTTAATGTCTTCGCGGATAATCTGGCTCATTTCACGCTGTACTTCGCTGTTAATACGAATATTTTTTACACTGTTTTTTCTCATTTTCCATCTCCGTTCCTAACGATTTGACTATCTCGGAACCTCAACCATCTTGTAGCATTCAATCTGGTCTTCTTCCTGCAAATCATTAAATCCATCAAATACAAGACCACATTCATAACCGGCAGCCACTTCTTTGACATCGTCTTTGAAACGCTTCAAACTTGACAAATCGCCCTCGAAAATCTGCTCGCCCTCACGCGTAATACGTGCACGACATCCGCGCTCAATCTTACCGTCCAAAACGTAAGAACCGGCAATCGTACCAACACCGGAAGCCTTGAATGTCTGGCGGACTTCTGCGTGAGCAATGACTTTCTCTTCATAAATCGGCTCAAGCATACCTTTCATCGCTGCCTCAATATCTTCGATTGCATCATAAATGACACGATACAAGCGCACATCTACATTTTCTCTGTCTGCTGTCTCTTTTGCTGCATTATCAAGTCGAATGTTAAATCCAATGATAATCGCGTTGGATGCACTTGCCAAACTTACATCGGACTCATTAATCGCACCAACGCCGCCATGAATCACACGTACAGCAACTTCTTCGTTACTTAATTTCACAAGACTCTGTTTTACAGCCTCAACAGACCCCTGCACATCAGCTTTGATAATCAAGTTCAATTCTTTGACATTACCTGCCTGAATCTGACTAAACAGTCCATCCAAAGAAAGTTTCTTTGCTTTTGTTTCCTCCAAAAGTTTATCTTTACCCTGGTCTACATAAGCCTGTGCAATCTGTTTTGCTTCTTTATCATTTTCTGTAGCAACAAAAATTTCTCCGGCACTTGGCACGCCATTCAGACCAAGAATCTCAACCGGTGTCGAAGGTGTTGCCTGTTTCACACGCTCTCCCTTGTGGTCAAGCATCGCACGAACTTTACCATATGCAGTTCCTACGGCAATATGGTCACCAACGTTTAATGTACCTTTCTGTACCAAAACGGTTGCAACCGGTCCACGTCCTTTATCCAGCTGCGCTTCAATTACAATACCTCTTGCACGGCGTTTTGGATTTGCTTTGAGTTCCAAAACTTCCGCCGTCAGAATAATCATTTCCAAAAGATTTGAAATACCTTCTTTTGTATGTGCCGATACCGGACAGAAAATCGTACTTCCGCCCCACTCTTCCGGAATCAGTTCATATTCTGATAACTCTTGTTTTACTCGCTCAATATTTGCGCCTTCTTTATCAATTTTGTTAATTGCTACAATAATTTCTACACCGGCTGCTTTGGCATGGTTAATCGCTTCTACCGTCTGCGGCATAACACCATCATCCGCTGCGACAACAAGCACTGCCACGTCTGTTGACTGTGCACCACGCATACGCATAGAAGTAAATGCCTCATGTCCCGGTGTATCCAAAAATGTAATTTTTTCACCATTAATGCGGACAACATAAGCACCGATATGCTGTGTAATACCACCAGCCTCATGCTCTGTCACATCGGTTTCACGAATGGCATCCAAAAGGGAAGTCTTACCATGGTCAACGTGACCCATTACGCAGACAACCGGTGGACGTTTTTTCATCTTGCTTTCGTCCTCTTCTTCCTCTTTCAGAAGTTCTGCTACCATATCTACTTTTTCTTCCAGTTCCGCAATAATATCGAAAGAAAGAGCAATTTCTTCTGCTTCATCAAAAGTGATTTCCTGATTCAGAGAAACCATCTGACCCTGCATAAATAATTTCTTAACCAAAGCTGCCGCCGGCATCTTCATCTTATCTGCCAATTCGCGGATGGTTAAAGATTCCGGAATTGTAATCTGCTTAATATCTTCTTCCGGCTCCTGTTTTACCGGTTCCGGCTTAATGAATGCACCTTTACGGTTCGGATCTTTCTTAGAGCGGATTCTGCTCATTTCTTCTTTTGTACTCTTGCGGTATCCGCCAGTCTTATTATTTCTATCATCTTTCTTACGGTTTCTCTGGCGGGAGTTTTTCTGCTCCTGCTTAATTCCGTCAAAACCACTCTGTGCCTTCTCGAAACGTTCAAATACGCGGTTATTATTGCCATTACCGTTTCCGTTTCGGCGGTTATCTCCGCGCGAATTTTGTCCATTGTTATTGCCGCGGCGGTCTCTGTCATTTCTGTCGTTTCGGCGGCCGTTGTTATTGCCATTATTCCCGCGGTTATCCGGACGGGAACCATTACCGTTTCCATTTCGGCGGTCTCTATCGTTTCTGTCATTTCTATCGTTACGTCCCTGACCGTTATTGTTTGGCTTACGGTAATTGTCGTTTTTCTTTAGCTGCTGAGGTTTCTGTGAAGAAACTTTTTTCTCTTCCGGCTTCTTCTCTGCCTTCTCTTCCGGCTTCTTTTCTTCCGGCTTTTTCTCCTCCGGCTTTTTCTCCTCCGGCTTCTTTTCTACCTTAGGTTCTTCTTTCTTTTCTTCCACTTTCTTCTCAACCTTAGGCTCTTCTTTTTTCTCAACCTTTGGCTCCTCTTTAACCGGTGCTTTTACTTCCTCTTTTGGCTCTGCCTTTGCTGCCGCTTTTTTCTTCTTGAAATAATTCATCAGAAATCCAATTGCTTCGTCTTCGATATTGCTGTTTGCACCTTTTACTTCGAATCCGTTCTCATTTAAAAGTGTTACCAAATCGCCACTTTTTATATTTTTGTCCTGCTGCTGTATGCTTCGGGCAATCTCATATATTTTCATTTTTGCCATACTTTGTTACCTCCAAATCTAAATTCTTGCCAATTGCTTTTGCAAATCCACTATTTGTCACCGCTACAGACGCCCGGAATTCCTTTCCGATTGCCTTGCCAAGCATTTCTTTGTCCCCAAACTCCACATAAGGAACATGGTAAAAATGACACGAATCTGCAAATTTCTTTTTGGTATTACCGGATGCATCTTTGGCGACTATAACGAGTCTTGCAATCCCCTCACGAATCGCTTTCTCCGTCATAAATTCTCCGCTGACCACATCGCCGGCCTTCATCGCCAGTCCTAAAGAACCAAGGACCTTTCTAATCTGTACCATCTTTTAACTGCCTTTCTAACAATAGATACGTTTCTTCTTTTACATTCATTCGGAATGACCGGCTTAGGGCGTTGCTTTTCCATGCTTTTTTCAAACACTCCTCATTCGCACAAAGATACGCTCCTCTGCCATTTTTTCGTCCCGTACGGTCAAGCATAATTTCGCCTTCCTTTGTTTTCACGACACGAATTAAATCCTGTTTATCCCTGCACGCTCTGCAGGCAATACACTGTCTTTGTGGTTTTTTTCGCTCCTGCATGCCGCATTCCTCCTTTCCATATCATAAAAGAACTTACGATAAACTTTGTGTTTCGCTCTTAATATCGATTTTGTATCCTGTCAATCGGGCAGCCAGTCTTGCATTCTGACCCTCTTTACCAATGGCAAGAGACAACTGATAGTCCGGAACAATGACCTCTGCACTCTTTTCGCTAGGATCAACCGTAACCGATACGACTTTGGATGGGCTGAGAGCATGCTCAATGAAAATAGCCGGATCTTCGTTCCACTCTACAATGTCAATTTTTTCTCCATATAACTCATCAACTACAGCATTGACACGCGCACCGTTCATACCAACACAGGCACCTACGGCATCCACATCAGGATTGTTGCTGTAAACCGCAATCTTAGAACGGGAACCTGCTTCACGGGATACATTTTTAATTTCCACAACACCACTCTGAATTTCAGCAACTTCGGATTCAAACAAACGTTTTACCAGTTCCGGATGTGTACGTGAAATCACAATTCTCGGTCCTCTTGGTGTATCCTTTACTTCTGTTACATAAAGCTTAATTCTGTCATGTGCCTCAAAGTGCTCACTTGGAACCTGCTCCTGTTTGGTAAGTACGGCATCAATTTTGCCAATATTTACATTATAATTTCCATTGTTATAACGCTGTACCATACCGGTTACAATATCATGCTCTTTTTCATAATACTGCTCAAACAGCACTTTTCTTTCTTCTTCACGAATTTTCTGAACAACAACCTGTTTTGCTTTCTGGGCTGCAATACGTCCAAAGTTTTTCGGTGTCACCTCAATACTGACGGTCTCACCAAGTCCGGTTCCCGGATATTTCACCTCTGCCTCTGTCTGAGACATTTCAAGCATGGCATCCTCTACTTCTTCTACGACAACCTTATCCTGATACACATGGAACTCGCCTGTCTCACGGTCTAAATTCACACGGATGTTATCCGCTTTTCCATACTCATTTTTGCATGCTGCCACAAGTGAATTTTCAATAGCCTCAAGCAAAATCTCTTTGCTGATATCCTTTTCTTTCTCAATGGCATTTAATGCCTCAATTAATTCCGGATTTCCTTTCTTTGCTGCTGTCTTTTTCATTTTTTCTATTATCCTCCTATTCAATCATTCTATCGTATGTCTGCAACGACTTAAAAAGTTATATATTTGCGAATCAGCGCAATTTCTTTGACCGGCGTTTCCATCTCTCTGTCATCCATTGAAAGAACAATCGTCTCCGTATCTTCCCGATATTCCTTCAATACACCAACAAATTCTTTGGCTGAATATTTTTTACCTTTTTCTTCCCATGTAACCGGTGAAAACAATTTCATCTCCACATCCTCACCGATGTTTCTCATAAAGTCTTTCGGCTTCTTAAACGGGCGCAGTAATCCCGGCGAACTGACTTCCAAAATATAAGATTCCTCAATGAAATCATCTTTGTCCATCTCATCACTCAGCTCGTGATTTACAAGGGTAAGGTCATCAATTGTAATACCGCCTTCCTTATCAATATAAACCCGAAGATGCCAGTTTCCCGCTTCCTTGACAAATTCCACATCTACCAGTTCAAATTGGTATTTTTGCAGAATCGGCTCTACTAAAGCCTCTGTCTTTTGTACATAGTCCTGATGTTTACTCAATTCAAAACCTCTTTTCTTTAGCCGGAATGACTTCCGTCTGTATTTGAATCTACACGAAAAGAATGAGTGGACCAAAGTCCACTCATATCAATTAACAGTATCTTCATATAATAAAGTAACACAATTTCCTATGTTTGGCAAGAACTTTTTTATTTTAATGCTTCAATCATTGCCTCATAAGACTTCTTTGGTACATAAGTATATACCGTTTTGTACTTACCGGTTGTCTCATCCTTAACTCTTGCGCTCTTCCTTGTAAAGAATAGCGGCTTGCAGCTGCCGCGCCAGGATGTCTGATCGCTGATTCCCCATACCGTAATGCCGGTAATTCCTTTCGGGCTTATGGTCTTGTCACGGTTTTTCTGAATATCCACAATCTGCTTAATAAAATCTTTTGTAAAGGCAGCCTGGTCAGCTTCAGTTTCCTTTTCATTTTTATAAGCATATGTCGGCGTTCTTCCATCGGTTTCGTCCGTATCAAAATTAATCGTAATATCAAGCTCCGTAATCTGAACTTCGAGTCCTGCATTAATAAATGCTTTTAATGCATTTCCATACTCTTCGAGAGTCGGACGCTTAATATCCACGTGGCTCTGCATACCGATACCGCCACAGATTTTCGCTTCTTCTCCCTCATTAATATAGGAAATAAGGGCAAGTTCATCGTCTACACTAAAATATGTATCATAATCATTGTAGAACAACGTAACTTTATCCTGAACATTTTCCTTTTTCAATTCGTCATAAGCATATTCAAATGCAGCTTTTACATATGTAGGCTTCAATCCCATATCACCGTATACACTAACCCATGTTGTCGCTGCGGCAGCATTCGAACGATGAATGTATTCATTTAACACATCCCATGCATATACGATTGAACCAACTTCTCCGGTCAATTCTTTTTCTTTCTGCATCGTATATCTCATTACTGTTCGAACAAAGAATTCAAGACGGGCATTCATCGTTGCTTCATCTACAACCGCCTCGTCATCATCGTAATTCTTCTTAAAAAACCATGTTGGTGTCTGCTGATGCCACATCAGAGTATGTGCACGCATACGGATGTTATGCTGTTTGGCAATTGCAAGTACACCATCAATCGTTTCCAATGTAAGTTCCGGAACTGTGGATTCCTTGTAATCGTCACTAATCACATATCCTTTTGCCTTGGCATCTGCAACAGAAATTGTAGTCTTTTTATTCAGCATGTTATCCGGCTTCATTTCATTTTCCAATGTAAAACTATTGAAATGTTTGTCGACAAATTCCATGGTACTTGCATCCTGCATTTCCTTACGCTTATTCCATGTCTGGTTATAAGTCAAACATGTTCCGACATTGTCAATCACACCTTTAAAAATTTCTTTCATTGCCGGTGTCGTATCCTGTGGTTCGGCAGTTGCGGTTGCCGTCGGTTTAACTATCGGCACTTCCGTTGCCTTTGGCGCATTGGAAGGTGATGTTATTGGCGTATTCACCGGGGTCTTAGTCACTTTAGGTGCTTTCTTTTTCACCGTAATTTTACAAACCAGCTTCTTTGTTTTCTTACCTTTTTTAATTATTGCTGTCAAAGTAGTCTTACCGGCTTTCTTTGCCGTCACTTTCACTGCATATTTACCGCTCTTTTTGAAAGATGCAACCTTTTTACTTTTCATCTTCCATGATACTTTATACTTCTTCGCATTCTTTACGGTAATCTTTTTTGTTTTCCCAACCGTAATTGATACGCTCTTTTTTGATAGTTTCGGCTTGGCAGCCGCCTCTGATGTAATCCCCTGTACTCCGGCAAATGAACTAATAACCATTGCCGCTGTGAGAACCTTGGCGAGTACCACCTTTGTTTTTCTCATGATAAATAATGCCTCCTTCGCATGTATAATGTCTATGACTATATAATATATTATATATACTGTCAGTGTCAACATAAATGTACTATTATATGAAATTAATGAATTATTCTATTCTAAAAGGGGGTGATCTATATATGATATTTTCCACAAAAAAAGAAAGGTCTCCTGACCTTTCTCCAAAAGAAAAATTTCAATATGTTTAATAAAGTAAAAAGTAGTCCGTAGGGGAATCGAACCCCTTCAAAAAACGCCATAACCAACGTAAATTCGTTGTTTTTAATTTTTTTCTTTGATTACTTTTGATTACTTTTTGATTATCTTTGTGCAAAATCACAAATCCGCAACATGATTGATTATATTCTTTTTTTCGATATAGTTCATTCGGTTCCTGTAATAGTGCTTTTTAGTTGTCTTAATATCCGTATGTCCCATTTGGTTAATAACCAAGGATTCTTGGACATTGTTATCAATCAATATACTTCCATATGTTTTCCTGATTTTATGCGGAGACTTCATCGTAATGTCAAGTTTCCGGCAAATATTCCTTAACCTTTCGCGAAAAACATATGTACGGATTCGTTTTCCTCTTCGTTCAAATAAGTATTCGCCAAACGGATTTAATAACCTTATTCGATTTAGAATCCTTATTCCGCTGTCTGGGACAACAACATCACGGATTCCGGCCTCAGTTTTAGGAGAATCTCTCACTTCGTAAACTATATTCCCCGCATCATCGCTATAATGAATTTCTGTTTTTGAAATATGAATTACATTTTGCGTAATGTCAGTTTTTTTGAGTGCTGCGAGCTCTCCAATTCGTAATCCAGTCTTAAATAATAAGAAAATACCAAGATTTACTATATCTGGATTTTCTTTTAGATAATCTAAAACTTTTGGCAACTCATCGGTAGTAAAGACTTGCTCGTCATCGCTTTTAACATTTCTACGAAATAGTTTTTTTGAAATATCCATATCGTTCATTAGTTCGGAAATGCTAAATGATACCAACCGCTTTCGTCTTGCCAACTTAAATATGCCAAGTATTAAAGTCCTTAGATTACTAAATCCTTTTTGCGTCAATTTGCAATTATAAATGGTATTAAGAACAAATTCTTCTATATCATACTCTGAAATACTTTTTATCTTATGTTTGCCGAAATCTAAAAAGCATTGTTCGTATTGCCGATTATACCGGTCTCTCGTTGCTTTTGTGATTTCTTCTCGCTGAACCTTTCCATTTATCCATTCTGAATATATATCAGATATTGTTGGATTGCTCTCTTGTTTTTTCCAGTATGCTATAATTTCATCCTTGATAAGTTCTTCTGTATTTCTCTTCCTTAGCACCCTGCCTTTTTCCTTATCTGGAAAATAAGAGTACCATTTACCGTCCTTTCCCTCCCATATCTTGTATGGGTGCTTACTTAATAGTTCTTCATTTCTTTGCATTTTAATTTGTTCCTGTATAAATACAGAATCTATCATATCATTATCTATAGCATATTGCAATATTTCGCTTTTTGGTATATCTATATTAGTCATTTAAAGACCGTCCTTTTTATGTATTATATTAAGGTGATATTATTTTAATGCTGCCCGATTTTTTACATTCACATCAAAATAACCATCTTTTTCTCGAATAACTTCATATTCAATATTTCTTTTCTTCCATTGATGACCAGTTAAGTTTTCCGAAACTCGGTTTTCTTCGTTTTCATATACTTTATTTCCGATGTGCTCTACTAACGCTTGATAATCATCCATGCTAATACGATTTGTACAAGCCCGCTCACCCGGTTTACGATTTGTTCCATAATATTTAGGGCAAGAATAGAACAAGGTGCTTCCATTTTGATTTGGCACTAATTCTACTGGCTCCTCATGACAAGCACAATAAATTTTAATTTTACTCCAAATGTTTTTTACTATCATATAAAATCCTCCTATCTTCGAAATACTTCGTTAAAACTATCAAACCACCCTACACTGTTTCTTTTAACATTGGACGAAACACGATTTAAAAATCGTTTTTGTTTTTTCTTTTTAGGCTGTTCTAAAGGGCATTGTCCGGAACATTCATTACAATATCCCTCATTTATACATCCGAATTTTGCTAACAAGGCAGCCAAATATTCAATTTCTTCATCCATATCATTTTGATATTGAATCAATACCTTTTTTACATCATAAATTGCCTGGTCGTAATCCGGACTAGTATCGTCCGTAATCAATTCGTTTATTTCTTCTATTAATTCTTCCATATATTACGAATCCTTTCCTTGTTCCGTTAGGCGTCTTTTTCTTCCTTGCCCTATTTTGAAAGAGCTCTAATCTCAAGCACAAGAGCTCTAATCTCAAGCACAAGGATAGTCACAAGTATAGCCAGCATTATCAATGACGCAATTAGCAATATAATTCCTGAAATCATATTATTTCCTCCTTTCGTGAATTTTCTCAAAATCTACGTCTTTTAATCCTTCATCTATATCAAAGCTTGAATAAAAGCTAAATGCACCAATTGTAAAAGTTCCTAAAACTCCAACCAAAAATATGATAATAATTGCTTTTATCAAAAAAATAATTGTTGCCATAAAATCACCTCTTTCTGTTAATTATTTTTTTTATACTACTAATATGTCTGTTTCAACCTAAAACAAAAACCATATTATGAGCATTTTTTACAGAGTCCGGTGGACAGACATATTAAGAAAAGACCTCAATTAAGAGGTCCTATCTTTGTTCTACATTTAAATCAGATTCCAATATAGAATTTTGAACAAACATTCCGGTTTTTATAAATCCCTTAGTCGGGTTGAAATAAATTAAAGGCGAACCACCGGTATTTTTTAGATATTTTTGCAATTTATTAAATATCTCATGTTCTTTTCCCGGCTCTCCATATACTATAATGTCTCTTTTCTTTCGTTCTAAAGATTCCATTTTTTCGGTTATCATTTCGAGAATTAGTTTGTTCTCTCCATTAAAATTATCTTCTTTCGTTGTAATTTTGCCGGTTATTCTAACTGGTTGGTTTTCTGCTAGTAGGTCGCGACAAAACTGAAAGGCTCGTTTAAATACGCATACCGGCAGTGTTCCTTCTTTTGAATCCAATGTAAAAAACGCCATTTTACGTCCTTCTAATACTCGAAGGTCTGTAATAACTCCGGCAATTGCAGCATCGTTAGTCGGAATTACATTCGCAAGACTGGTTACGCACAATTCATTCGGTGTACCATAATCATCCATTGGATGGCCAGATAACATAATGCCTAAATATTCTTTTTCTGCTATCAAATTGTTTAATAAGTCATCTTGTTCAAAAGATTTAGGTATTTTCAGTAAACAAATCGCCGATTGAATTGCATTTTCTGCATTTTTTCGTCTTCTTTCCGTTAAATCTTCGCTTGCAAGGATTTTTTTCTTGTCCTTAATCTTCTTAACTGCTTCAATAAAATCACACGTTTGTGCTTTTTCTTTCAAAGCTTTCCGGCTAATCCCAAAAGAATCAAACGCTCCTGTCATAATTAGATTGCATAATGTATTACCAGAAATGCAGGTTCTTGATACGAAATCTTCAAATGACGTATATTTACCGTTATTTTTTCTTTCTTCTACGATTTTGTTTGCCTTTGTTCCTACGTTAGCCACATAGCTTAATCCAAAAAGTATTTTTCCATTTTTAATAGAAAACTCTGCTTTTGAATTGTTGATATTCGGCAAACACACTTCAATATTTAATGCCTGACAATCTGTTAAAAAGGCTTTTCGAGCTTCTTTTTTATCTACATATCCCATGCTTACGCAAAGAAATTCCTCCGGATAATGGTATTTTAACCAAGCCGTTTGATATGAAACAATAGCATAGGCTGTCGCATGTGATTTATTAAATGCGTATTTCGCAAATTCAAGCATCTGGTCAAACAAAACCTTAGCCTTTTCTACTGGAATTCCATTTTTTTCACACCCAATAATGCCTCTGGATTCATCTCCGTATAAAAAAGCCGGTTCTTCTTTTTGCAGCTTATCCATTTTCTTCTTACTCATGGCTCGCCGAACTAAATCAGCTCCGCCCAATGAATATCCGGCTAGCTGCTGAAAAATCTGCATTACTTGCTCTTGATACACAATAGCTCCATAAGTATTTCCTAGAATTGGCTTTAATTCTGGAATAAGATACTCCGGACGCTTCATTCCGCTCATTACCTTTAGCAACTCCGGCAGATAATCCATTGGTCCGGGGCGGTACATAGAAATCAAGATAATGATATCCTCAATACAAGTTGGTCTGGCTTTTCGAAGCATATCCTTCATCCCTGGGCTTTCTACCTGAAAAACGCCATTTGTATTTCCCTCTCCATAAATCGACTCAAACACTTCTTTTTCAAATGGAATTGTATTTATATCTATCTTTTTCCCTTTGGTTTCCAAAATCATCCATAAAGTATTTGAAATAATGTTTAAGTTTCTTAATCCTAAAAAATCCATTTTAAGGAGGCCATGCTTTTCTTCTACCTGAATCATATCACATTGTGTTTTCCATTCGCCGGATGGGTCTAGCATCAAGGGAACATGTTCCTTTACCGCTTTTGTATCAGAAATAACAACGCCGCCGGCGTGCATCCCATATGATACAAATGTTCCAACAACCAATTTAGCATCTTGATAAATACGCAAAATGTTTTTATCATTAGGAAATGCCTGTTTAACTTCTGATTCCTTTGGAAACTTATCGTCATAAATCATAGCTTTTAGCCGTTTTACCGGAGCATCAAAATAAGTTGTTTTGCTATATAGTCTATCACCTAAAAGTTTTGAGCAGTTGTCAATTGATTTTTTTATCTGCATCGTATTTTTAGTCATAATATGACAAACATGGTCTGCTCCATACTTATGAGCAACGTAATTATACACATACGGTTTTAAATGAATTGCAAAGTCTACATCAATATCCGGCATTGAAACACGTTCCGGATTCAAAAAACGTTCAAACAATAGTCCATATTTTAGCGGGTCAACACTGGTAATACCCAAAAGATAACAGACCAAACTACCGACAGCACTACCTCTTCCCGGTCCAACACCAATCCCTAGTAAACCTTTACTTTTTTCCTGTAACCAAGGAATATCATAAATGTGTTCGAAAAAACCATCCGGCAACTGACGAAAATCAAATTTTCCTAACAGTCTGGCATAATTTAAGTAATCTTGCACGATTAAGTGATAATCGGCGAATCCCATGCTGCACATGGTCGATAGCTCCGTTTCCATTCGCTTTTGGTGTTCCTCGTCAAAGCCATTTGGAAAGTATTTAGCAATTCCTTCATTGGCTTTACGAATTAAGCATTCTTCACTGCTTTCTTCCAAATGCTCTGATGGATATTTAGGGTAATGCTCTTCAAATTTTAATTCTACATGACAGTTATCCAACAACCGGCTACGGTTAGCAATTGCGATATTAGCATCAGATTCAGACATAATCTCAAGTAATACCTCTTTTAATTCCTCTTCTGATTTAACATATAGTTCTTTATCTGCGATGCTTTCCTCCTGCCACATTTGACCAGACTTTTTACTTTCGATGTAACGCATAGACCGAATCAACTGTCTTGCTCGTCTACTTTCTTCAGAACCATTCACCATATGCGCATCATTTGTTGCCACTACTGGGATATCTAACTCTTTTGCGAGTTTTAATAAAATTGGAAATACCCGCTTTTCCTCTTCCATATGATGATTTTGTAATTCAATATAAAAATTACCGGCACCAAATACTTTTTGGTAAAATAAAGCACGTTCTTTGGCTAATTCATATAAATCATCACTGTTTTGCTTCATATTTTCTAATTCTTTAATCTTGGCAATAGAATCAGAAATTTTATCAAACTTCTTCATTTGGTCTTTGTATTCATTGTTAGCCTTTGTTCGTTGCAATTTTTTTGTTTTCTTTTCTGCTTTTACTTCTTTTAAACGAGCAGCCGCCTTCTCTGTTTCTTGCATCTCCTTTTGCAAGGCGTCCCACAAAGACTGAAAATCCGGGTCTTTTTCCATTTTTTTGATGCCCCTTAATTTGTTTCCATACTTCTTTTCTGCAATTGGTTTTAGTCGTGTAATTTCGGCCTCCAACAACTGAATTTGCTCGTCCAATAATTTAACCGTTTCGTTAGATGGTGTACTCAGTTCAATTTTTCCATATTTCTTCTGTAAATTATTTTTTATTTTCTTAATTTCCCTCTCTGCGTGCTCATTGATTTGCAAAACATTTGCCAAAACACCTGAAATACAGGCAGAAGATGCTATTACATGGTCATGTCCTATCCCGGTATCAAAATATGTTTTTAATATTTTTTCATCCATCACAGGAATCTTTCGCTCCATAAGTTCAAAAGACTTCGTTACTGCTTTGCTGATTGCATGATATCCTATATCATCTTTTGCGTATAAACATAAATGACATCTTCCTTCCGGGGCAGTCGGAGATAATCTTACATACGCTTCAACTCCCGGAACGTATTCTATCTGATAATTGTCAAAGATTTGTTTTGCAACATCAACAGATGTTAATGTCCCGTGCTCCGTGATAGAAATTTTTGTACAATTTAATTCTTTTAATCTTTTTGCTAAATCTTCCATTTTTACAACAGAATCATACTGACTATCTTCTGTATGAATATGTAATTCAACCAATTTCATCATCCTTTCTATTATTCTTACTATTAATATGTCTGTTTTGTTTAAAAATGAATTTCATATTATAAGAAAAAAGAACCGGAATTTTCCGGCTCTTAATTTTAATATTCTCCCTCTTGAATTAATCGTTGAATTTCCTGTTCTAATTCAGCATAAGAGAAAAAAGCATTATGACAAACTCCATTTCCATCATTATAAGATACTTCATGTCCTTTTGCGCTTACATTTACATGATGAATTGTGCAAGGCTTATTGGACGAGCCGCCATATCCTGATACGCCATATTCATTTTTAAGAAATTGGATTCGTTCAGAACGAAGTAAAAATGTTGAGAATGCATGACGAATCCTGTCTTTGCTTCCAGCCATTAAACTTCCTCTTTTGGCATATTCTGTTAATGCAAAAAAAGGAACAACCGGTTTGCTGTCAGTGTTTAAATAATCCAATAAAGTCATCTGATTCATTTTAAGTCCTCCTTACATAATTTACCTCCTATAAAAAAAGAGCCTAGTATAACTAGACCCTTTTTAATTATGACATCATTCAACTTAACGCATAAAATCTGGTAAGTCGTTTGCGAATGGCAAGCCATCTTCAATGCCATCCGGAATGTTCATGAAGTCGTCCTGCGCCTCAGGCGCTGCTTCCGATGAGGCTTCATTCTCTTTTTTAGTATTTGGAACAAACTGGAAATATGAATTTCCTTTGAATGTTACACCATATCCGGTCTCTCCGTTTTTCCGAGTAAACGTGGAAATATTTCCATCCTGAGAGCCAGTTACAGCAATAATACGAGGATATTTTCCATCTTTCTCAATAAGCAACTTAGCAGTATTATCTGCTGCTTTTTTCTTATCCGTATTCCAAAAAGCAACTTCCGCATTGATGGTATCAAATTTACCATCTGCGACTTTCCCGTTTACAAGCATGTTAACGTTTGTTACGCCGCGGTCATCATTCTTGCGAACATTTACAACGGCACCCATAAGTATATTCGTGTCATACTTATCATCTCCTGATTTCGGGATGTTAATAATTCCGGAGCCCTTTACAATTCGGTTTCCGGAGAGATTGCCTTTCTGGTCACGGAATGCCGAAACCATAATATACTGGCCTTTCTGCAGTTTTGCCTTTTCAAGCATTGACATTGCATCAAAGCTTTCGCTTTTCCAAAATGGAATAAAAATATTTCCATATTGGATTTCGCCATCATAATACTTAACATTCAAACAAAGACTTTTCAGTTTTCCCGCCGCTCCATCTTTGCCGTCATACACTCCGACAACTTTGCCGGAATACACCTCAATATTACCTCTTTTTACAATTGGTTTTACATTTACATTTGTTTCTGCCATAATTATATTCCTCCTTATTTGTTATTTTTTATGACATTATTAATATGTCTGCTAGACCCATGCGGTAAAAAATAGCATAAAATTAAGCAGTCAAATAAATGTCTTTTTCTTCTTTCTCTTTGTTTTCTGAAATCATACTTTTAGCAAATGGAACATTACCGCACAGCCTCTCTAACATAGTAATGTCTGATTTTGATAAGCCTCCAATACGTTCCGGCAATCCAAGATAACACATTGCGATGTCAAAAGCCGAAATTGCAGTATCATAATCGAAACTGTCAGCAATCAACTCGCGAATGCGAATTTCCGTTCTTTTTGTGAGCATCTTAGTAAATTTAATCTCTTTGTGCATTTTTTTCAAAAATGCAATCATGCTTTCGCGGCCGGTATCAAATTTACAAGCTGGAACGATTTCATAATTCATTAATTCCAATAATTTCTCCGGTAATTTGGAATAGTTCGGAAACAATTTCTGCGAAATCTTTGGGAGTAAAGTCTCACGGTTTGCGTTTTCTCCACGGTGAGGGCAAGAAAACGAATCACATACAGAATAAGATTTGCCATGTTTCCATAATGCTTCAAATACAAAACTAGCTTTACCCGTATCACTAGTTGAAATGCGAATGCACGGAGTCATATCTTCTAATCCATAAGTTTCTGCCACCTCTTTTGCAGCATCCGGATATTCTACCATAATTGACGTGAAATCATGTGTGATTTCATACTTTTTTACTTTCCCAGGTGCATTAAAAAGTTTCTCACAATCTGGAGAACATAAATTTTCGCAGATTTCAAGTAGCAATTCCTGAGAAATGTATTCATATTTATCCGTATGAACAGCGAATACTTTATACATCTTTTTTTCGTCTTGCGCTAAACTTCTTACACATAATTTCCAAATACTAGCATTTCTCATCATTATCTGTGCGATAAAGAAGTCTCTTTCCGGCACAGTAAGTCGAAGTGCATCTGCTCCTATATCTAATCTCTGTGCAAGTGTCAAAAAAGCGGATGATGAAACAAAATATGTTCTTCCATAAAAGCACAACAACATACGAGAAGTACTTAATGCCTCTTTTATTACTTCATCTGCTTTTTCCCCGAAAATAAGAGAATTTTTCGAAGTTCCAATATTCATACGCTGCTTAGCAGCACCAGCGATTACGGTTAATACTCCATTTTCTTTGTCATAATTTTCAATAAAGTAAATGCCATCATGCGGATGCTCGATTGCCGAATTTGTAGACACCGGAATGCATTCTGTGGCTCCAGAAATCAGTCCAATTGCTTCGCGTAAACGTTTCATTCCTACCCCTGTCATAGACATTTTGTCCAATAATAAATTTTTCATATTTTTTGTCCTCCTATAATAAGTTGATAATGGTTTGAAAATGAAATGTGTTTTTCAAAAACATCATTCGATTTTCAATTTCCGTTCGAAAAATGGAAATATCATTCAGTTCCAGCCCCTCTTTGAACAATTTTTGATAAGATTGATATTCAAAAAGGGAAATTTCTCCTTCCTTATATAAGGCGTCAATATTTGCCAATATACAAATGGCATTTTTTCTAGCCTTACATGATGTTGAATTTGTCATAATATCGACCTCCTTCTTGTTTTATTGATATTTATAATATGTCTGTTTTCATTAGCGTAAAGAAAAAAGGCCTCTTATAACAAGAGACCCTTTCTTATAGCAAATTACAAAAACAAAAATGTCTCTTCCTCATCTGAGTTTGTATCACGAAAAGAAATGTTAATATTGCAATCGCAATAATCAAAATTCTCTCCGCCGGCGGCTCTTTTTACATAAAAATTCAAATTAGAATTATTATGTAAGCGGATAATAGCGCTTGTTCGCGCCTTTTTTACCTCAGTTGGCGAAACACCAAGTAACTCAGCCGTTTTGGCTAACGAGCATTCTTGCAACTCACACAATGATATTACTTTGCTTTCTAATTCAGTAAGAGAATTAATTGCATCTCGAACCAAATCTATTTTTTCTTTTTCCAGAAAAATTTCTTCTGGATTTGACTGAAGAGCTGCTAACGTGTCAGCGACAGTATGCTGCTTTTCGTCAATCTCTGTGTCTAAATGCAAGATATTACTTGCTCTCCTTGTTACTTTTAAGTTGTTATACACAACTTCTTCTGTGATTCGTGGACGATTAATCCAACGAACAATATTGGATACTGTTGGCTCAATATCCCTTTCTTCAAGTTCTGCAACAGCTTTATTGATTTGCTTCCCAATTGAAGCATCATTTTTTGATAACCCTAACTCCTCAGCAACCGCACTATACATTGCCCCATACAAGTGGCGTTTCATATAGGTCATTGGAACGACTTTTTGTTCACGCGGATTGTATTTTTCTAATTGCTCGACAAGAGCCAATGACCCAATTGCAAAAAGGTCATCGTGCTCTAATCCTTTGAAGGAATGAGCTACACTGTGGATGTACTTTTCTAACAGACCAAAAATTTCGTTGCAAACTTCTTGTTTGTGGCCTGAATGATAATCATCCATCCGTTTAATCCAATAATTCAACTCCTCTGGAGCAGCTACGACATCTTTCATAATTTCCTCCTTTTAAGTATTTCGACAAAATAATTGTCGGTTTTTTGTAACAATTCAATGTAATCAAGCGTTTCTTTTACGTCTTTGGCGTTGATAAGATGCAAAGACATTTTATTAAAAACGTCAATGCTTTTAAGTCTTTGCATCTCCGGCTGCCATTTTTCAAAGATTTCCTCAGTCTGCTTTTTCGATAGCAATGTCAAACACCTTGCCTTTCCAGACTGCATAAATTCTGTATTTCGTGTTATTGATAAACACATACAGAATTTCTTTTTCTGCCATGCTATGAATTTGACGATTGCTGCCATCTTCCTGCACAACAATACAGTTACAACGTCCACTTGGAGCATTGATTTTGGACAATGGCAAAATCGTTAATACAGATTCACCAATTTTTCTTTGATACAATTGCTGGTAAATTTCCGGCAATGCATTTTCATCAAATTCATCTTTTACATTTTCTGTAACCGTATAGTCCGCATTTGCTCTTCCTAATGGGAATATAGAAACTTTAAATCTCCGATTTTGGAACTGCCCACGAATTGCAAATTCGGTGCCATCCGCAGAAACGGTAATGCTCTTTTTTCGCACTTCGGATACAAATTGTGTCACCGTATTGTTAACAGAACATATAACGGCAATGTCTGCTGCAACTGCATTATCCATTATGGACAATGGAATTACCGTAAAAGACACATCTTTAATATCTGTCGGGTCTTTCTTGTTAACCAATTTTAATTCTCGTTTAGCCAACATAATTACCTGTTCAGAACATTGCTGTTCTACTACCGGCTGGACTGCATCTGGTATATCTTTTTCCAAAACAACTTCCGGTAATTCTTCTGTTTGCGGTAATTTTTTTTCTTCCTTTGGTTTTACCGCAACTTTTGTTACTTCTATTGCATTGTTTGAAGTAGTATGCTTTGACAAAATCTTTTTAATCAAAGATGCAGCATAATCTGTAACCTCATAAGATGTCCCATCATCAAAGATGTATTTTCCATCTTCTGGAGCCAATCCCAACTCAGCCAAGCCCTGAAGACTATCATTATAAATTTTTGTTAGTGAGGTCGGTGGTTTTAAAGACCTCTCAGAATAACATCTTTTAAGATTGTTTTTGAGAAATGCTATTTTCTGCAAATATATCAATTTGCTTCCTCCTTTCTTTTTTATAATTAATTTTAATATGTCTGTTTTGGAACATACATAAAAAAACTCCCTATAACTAATATGTCTGTTTTGGATTGAAATAAAAACGATATTATGAGCGTTTTTTCTTTTTTAATATCATATCATAATTTCTTTAGAATATATAGATAACCTTTTATTTTACCATATATTACCATCTAGGGCAAACAAAGAAAAAAAGAGGAAACATACAGTTTCCTCTCAAATTTGTACTATTTTGCAAATTCTTCCTTATATTTCAAAGAATAATACGTTTTTCCATTATAACTAAAAGAGTCAAATTGACCGGTAGGCGTCAATGACATATTATATTCTTTCCCGGCTTTTGACTTTAATCCTTTTATAATAACGCTTTTGCCATCCAAAAGCTTGGTAATTTGACTTTGTGTCATTTTCTTTCCGCGATATTGTTTAATAGTTAACCCGCACTGCCCTTTGCAATATGGGCCAAATTTTCCGACAACGAAATCCGAACCACATTTAGGACAGACGCCAAGTTTTTTTTCGCCCGATAAGTTTTGTCCAGCTGGGGCTTTTGCCATAGAAACATTTTTTAATCGGTCGGTCTCCTGACAAATGAAATTCCAAATCTCATCTTCAAACGCTTCTGGGGAAAGCGTCCCTTTTCGAACATAATCCAACTGTTCTTCCCAATGCAGAGTGGTTTCAGCATCGCAAAGAATACTGCCGGTCATATTTTTTGCACTTCTCTTACCTTTTTCTGTAGTAATGAGATAATTTACTTTTCCCTTCCCTTTTTTTATTTCTAAATAGCCAAGTTGAATTAATGTATCAATTGTTGCGCCTCTTGTTGATGGCCGTCCAATC
>OHAE01000330.1_pt1 | contig 45064 bp, 45 predicted proteins | sample 1577061 | NCBI WGS metagenome assembly OHAE01 (sample SAMEA3541535, study PRJEB24748) | human gut metagenome | biome: human gut; feature: human-associated habitat; material: faeces | place: China | collected 2012
AAGGGCAACACGGCTTGAAGGAAGCTTCGGCACTCAAAAGCAACATTACTCGCTCTCAAGGATAAAGGCCAGAAACAGGAAGACGGAAATACTGTGGATTTTCTTTGGAATACATACGGCAAATGCCATACTGATAATAGAAAAAATCAGAAACAAAACAGCTAAAGCAGCATGAGATGATTTTACTCACAGAATCAGAAGAGGTCATCAGACTTCTTCCGGAACGTCATGTCCTGTCGGATAGAAGTATGTGAGAAAGCACGGAAAAATGACAATAAGAATGGCATATGAAATGGTCATGCCCTATCATCTTCATATGCCATCTTATTTTTTAGAGACATTTACTGAATATCCCTAATTACTATCTGTAACTTTTCGGAACTGTCATTTTAGTTTTAACACACCTCCTCCCTCTTTTCAGGAACTATCCTTTTACTTTATCCACAGTAGGAGCAACTTGAGTTCCATAGCAGTCCGAACACATAATATCAGTATCCTAATTCATAAGGCTGTTCTACAGCCGGAACCCCATCGGACATCCATCCAGGCATTGCTTCTTTTTTCAGATAATGATTAAAGAACTGGAACATACGTTTTTGAAAATCTATTTTGTTGGCAATCTTTGTCGGCCAATGCGGTTCGCCTGTATAGTTCAGCATCCAGCAAGGCTTTCCAAGACGTTTCATTGCCACAAAATATTCTATTCCCTGATACCAGGGCACATGTCCGTCAGCGTCATTATGCATGATTAAAACAGGTGTTTGTACCTTGTCCATCGTGAACAGAGCAGAGTTTTCCAAGTAACGCAACGGAGTACTCCAAGGCGTACCGCCCAGACGACTCTGAGTATGTTCATACTGGAACGAGCGTGCCAGCCCCGATCCCCAACGGATACCTCCGTAGGCACTGAACATATTGACCACCGGAGCACCTGACTCAATAGCCGCAAACAAATCAGTACGTGTAGCCAGATAAGCCACTTGATAACCGCCCCAACTATGTCCCTGCGCCCCTATGGCTTTCTCGTCAATATAACCTTTGCCTATCAGCATGGCAACCCCCGGCATCAGACAGTTATAGCAACTCTCACCCGGATAACCGTCTACATAACGTATGTCCGGATTGAACACAATATACCCGTTACTGTTATAAAGATGATAATCAATGGTAGACCGATGGGGTTCCGGCATCCGGTAATTAAACAGAGTTTCCGAATTTCGCTCATAGAAACTCACAATCATCGGGTATTTCTTGGCCGGATCAAAATCGGCAGGCTTGTACACCACCCCTTCCAACTTACGGCCATCTAAAGATATCCACGAAACCAGTTCGGCAGTTCCCCACAAATAGTCTTTCTGTTGGTCAATGCCATGAGTCAGCCGAATAGATTTCTTGAAATCGAGTGTAGCATAATGAAGGTCAGGATATTGCTCAAAACTTTCCATCGTATAGATTACATGGTCTGTATTTTTCGCCTTAGAAATACTGCGTAACATATAGTTACCCGCCATCAATTCTTTGGGAGAAGCAGCGGTGGAAAGACGAGCCTTGTAATACCCGTTCCCTTTGGTCACTTCGTTAAAGCCTTTCAACAACTGTGGCTTGTTCAGGTCAATCACACGCTCCTCCTTATCCAGTTTTACCAAACGATATGAAATCCGGTTCTTACGTCCATTCATCGTCAGATTGACAGGTTCCTTCATGGCATCCGGATCGAATTTCCAAATATCATAACGGTCATAAATTAAAAGGGACTCATCCCGTTCCGTCCATCCGGCAGTTCCATGTGCGTTCGGATAGTCAGGTACATCATTCTCTTCATCCCATGCGAGGAAAGAAGCGGGGGTAGTCAACTGATTTTTTTTCCCGTCTGCCATAGAAAGAGTATACCAACAACTGTCTGTTTCAGCATACCAATACGCATACTTGCCTTGTGGTGAAAGACGGTATCTGCCATAATCCGCCGATGCCAGTAATTTACGGCTGCCATCTTCCAAAGACACTGTGTAATAATCACTGCGTGTCCGCCCTTCCCACATGGAGGACAATGAATAAGGACGCGAAGTGGAAAGCAATGCCAACGGGGCATCTCCTTCATCTCCCAGCAAAATCTGAGACAGCTCCTCATCTGCCAGCTGACAAATACGACCACCATTTATATGATAAACCGCTTGATAGCTTCTTTTCAGCTCTTTCTCCTTATTATAATCCTGTACAGTATATTGCACCGGCTCGTCCCAACTCCACACCTGCACATTGGGACGGTTCTCCGCCAATTGCAACGTATCCTTTTGTCTAGGCTCAGGCGATGTGCCAAAAAACAACCGGGAAGCACTCTTCGAAAATTGTAATTTCCCATGCTCGCTGATTACCCATCCTTTCGGAAAAGCCCGATTGCCACGTGCCGCAACTTCTGTTGCCGGTGCTCCCTGCTGTGACAGCCACAAGCTCATGGCTTTATAACAAGAATCTTTCTGTGCACAATATAAGAAAGCCAAGTTTGCTCCATCTTCATCAAAAGTGACCTGTTTAAACACCCCGTCACCTTCTTTTATCAGCGTCTTCACACCTGTTTCCGTATTCAGAAGATACAATCCCAGCTTTTCCTCTGCTTTATCACCTGCGGTAATATAATAAAGCATTCCGCTTTTCTCCGCAAAGTTGAAAGCTTTCACAGCAGGAGCCTCATACCGGGTACTGAGGTTTGCATTCAACGGTTGGACATACAAAGTCGAGTCTTTCCTTCCCTTCTGAAAAGCAACCCAGTCCGCCTTCTCTGCCAGCCTGAATGTTTTCAGTGAATCAATCACTTCCCTGCCGCCCGAAAGCGAATAAATTACCAATGCATCCATCGGCATCTTTTCTTTCTTCGTTTTCTTTATTTTCAGAGAATCCACTATCATCTTGCCGGGTTTCTGCGACACAACCAAATAGTCGGAAGAAGCCGAGAAAAGAAAACGGTCCGCCCGCGGAAAAGTGGCAAGTTCCTTCCCTTGTGCATCATACAAATTCACCACAGCATCTCCTTCCCAAGGTTCCATCTTGCATGCCACCCACTTTCCATTATCAGAAATAGCTTGCCCGCTGATACGCTGCCAGGCAACTAAATTGTCTACTGTGAGACTTTTCGAGGCTGTCTGCGCCATCACAGGCGACAGATTCCCTATGCATAGGACAAGAGCCAGATACTTTACATGTTTCATATCCATTTTATCGTTACTGATTAGTTCGATTTTTATAAAGGCTTATCTTTCTCATATTCCGTTTTATCTTCGGCCGCAACCAGATTTAATTCCCTGCCGCTCTCTCCATACGAAACCGCATGACGTACTGCAAAATTTTCCAAGAACAAATGGTTCAGCGTAAACAATGCCCCATTCAGGTGCTCATTTCTGACAGAAGGTTTTGTATTCCTACTACGAATCCGAGACATGCATTTACAACGCTGTCCGGGAGTCAAGACACCCGCCATCCATCCACTTTTTAAATAATGCAAATATATAAAAAACGGATAAAAGTCTGATTCTAAACAATAATTTTGTACTTTTACTGTCGCATATAATCCATATACATTCAACACCAAACAATAAAAGCTATGACAGCAAGAAACAAAGTTCTAACCATCATGGGTATCATTATACTTATCGGGATTATCTCAATAGGATTCTTTGTATTTCCAATCGGAATTTCCATGTGCGCCATTACAGGCTTATGCTATGGCTGCAAATATAAAGACAAGTTGTTTATCAGATGGTCATCTGTAGGATTGGTAACAGGTATCGGACTTTCCATTTACACCTGGTGTTTAATCTCGTCAATGTAAAACAGCATAAGTTCAGTAAAAAAAAGAGGGGTTACGACAACCCCTCTATTTCACCATTCACGATATCAATATGCAATGCCTGCGGTTCCTTCGGCAATCCCGGCATACGCATTATTTCTCCGGCAATGACTACCAGCATCTCAGCTCCGGCATTCATCACAATATCTTGTACATGGAATTCAAAATTGTCTACCGCACCGTAAATTTTGGGGTCGGTAGAGAATGAATACTGCGTCTTGGCAATGCAGATAGGGAAATTTCCATATCCCAATTCTACAATATGCTTCAGTTTCTTACGGGCAGCGGCACTATACGTAATAATGCTGGCACCGTATAAATTACAAGCCACCTTCGATATTTTAGTTTCTACACTATCCTCATCATCATAGGCATATTGCAAAGGCTCGGAAGGTTGTTCCTCAATGGTTTTCACAACCAGTTCCGCCAATTCTACTGCCCCTTCGCCACCATCAGTAAAGGCGTTGTTCACTGCAAAGCCCACACCTTTCTTCTCGCAATGGGTACGGATATAATCCACTTCTTCCTCCGAATCATCCCCATAACGGTTAAACGCAACGACAACTGTCTGACCGAAATATCTCAAATTACGCAAATGCTTATCCATATTGGCCACACCCTGCTTCAAAGCTTCCAGATTGGGTTCCTTTATCTTATCCTGTGATACGCCGCCATGCATTTTCAATGCACGGGCAGTCACCACCAAGACGGTCAGTTTAGGTGTGATACCTGCTTTACGGCACTTGATATCATAGAACTTCTCCGCTCCCAGGTCAGCCCCGAATCCGGCTTCGGTAATAGTATAATCACTAAAAGTCATTGCCATCTTGGTTGCCAGAATAGAGTTGCAACCGTGAGCGATATTGGCAAACGGTCCCCCATGAACAAAGGCAGCAGTATGTTCCGTAGTTTGTACCAGATTAGGAGAAAGAGCATCTTTCAAAAGAACTGTAATGGCTCCGGCAACTCCTAAATCTTTTACAGTAAAAGGCTTGTTGTCATACGTAAAACCTAATAAAATATTTTCAATGCGACGACGCAGGTCCTTTTCATCCTTAGCCAGACACAGAATAGCCATAATTTCAGATGCAGGAGTAATATCAAAACCTGACTCCTGGGTAATTCCGTTGGTCTTCGGTCCTAGTCCTGTAACAATATAACGGAGGGAACGGTCGTTCACATCCAACACACGACGCCACAGCACTTCCTTCAATCCGAAACCATTATCACGATTCTGATAAAGGTAATTGTCCAACAAGGCCGAAATCATATTGTGAGCGGAAGTGATGGCATGAAAATCACCTGTAAAATGAAGATTAATCTTATCCATCGGCAAAACTTGGGCATATCCTCCTCCGGCAGCTCCCCCTTTCATTCCGAAACAAGGACCTAGCGACGGCTCGCGCAAGGCAACAATTGTTTTCTTTCCTATTTTATTCAGTCCCAAAGCCAATCCGATGGAAACAGTGGTCTTACCAATACCGGCTTTGGTAGGAGTGATGGCAGTAACTAGAATAAGGTTACTCTGCTGCACCTTTTCTTCGTTTATCTGACTTTCATCCACTTTGGCAATATAGCGCCCGTAATTACTGATGTGCTCTACAGGAATACCGGTTTCCCGAGCCACTTGTTTAATTTTGACCAGCTCAATGCTGCGTGCTATTTCAATGTCCGTTTTCATCTTTTTACTAAATTTAGGCGGCAAAGGTAATATATTTCCTTAACTTTGTTTTGGTTTCAAACAACAAAATAATATAAGGAGTAAGCAAATGAACAATTTTGTATTTTACAGCCCTACCGAGTTTGTATTTGGCAAGGATACAGAAATCCAAACCGGTACTCTTGCTAAAAAGTATAACGCCCGGAAGGCAATGATTGTTTACGGTGGAGGCTCTATTATTCGCAACGGATTACTGCAACGCATAGAAGATTCTCTGCAACAGGCAGGAGTGGATTATGTAAAATTAGGAGGCGTACAACCTAATCCTACTGACCCGAAAGTTTACGAAGGCATTGAACTGGCGCGCAAAGAAGGCGTGGACTTTATGCTTCCCGTAGGGGGAGGCTCTGTCATTGACACTGCAAAAGCCATTGCGGCAGGAGTGCCCTACGAAGGTGATTTTTGGGATTTCTGCATCGGGAAGTAACCTACGATTAGCAACAATTACAAAATATCATTATTGATTATAAAGGCGTTGATTATCAGCGCCTTTTCTTTTTGCTATATGACTAATATAGGTCTAATATAGTCGTTTTTATGCTCATTTTTGTACCTCATTTGTACCGCGATACTAAAACCACCACTTTGTGGTTGGCAAGGTGATGGAGAATGTTGACAATGGTTTACAATAGTTGACGATAGTTGACAAAATACAGGAGAAATGAACATTAAAAACGATGTGAAAATGGCAACAAGCAGTATTAGAATTACAAAGATTTGTCAATGGTGCGGTGTGGAATTCGAAGCTCAAAAAGTATCCACAAAGTATTGTTCCCACCGTTGTGCTAATCTTGCCTACAAACAAGCAGTGAGAGATAAAAGAGTAAAGCAGGCTGAAGCAGAAACTCTATCAATCAAATTAGAGAAGCCAATAGAAAATGTTAAGGACAAAGAGTATCTATCATTTGCCCAAGCAGGAAAACTATTAGGGCTATCTCGTCAGGCTGTATATAATATGGTTAAAGCGGGGAACCTCAAAGCATCAAAGATCAGTAGTAGATTATCATTTATCAAACGAACGGATATAGATGCTATGCTTGAGAATAAACCATACAAAACATTACACCCAAAAGATTCAGTGCCCATCACCGAGTTCTACACCACCGCTGAGATTAAAGAGAAGTACGGTGTAAAGGAATCGTGGATATTCAAGGTTGCAAAAGAGAATAATATTCCAAAGACATTCAGTAGAGGAAAGACCTATTGGAGTAAAAAGCACATTGATGCCTATTTTGCAAAGAAGGCTCCCAATCCCGATATTACAGAGTGGTATAGTGTGGCTGAGATCCAAGAGAAGTTTGGAATGACACTTAGTGCCATCTATAGTTTTGTTTCCAAGAATGTGATTCCAAAGAAAAAAGTGGGCATTACTGTGTGCTATTCAAAGAAACATTTTGATATAGCCAAAGGAGTTGCAGAGCCTGAGAAACCTCAATACTACACCATACCCGAAGCGATGGAGAAATTCAACCTCACGCGTGATCAGCTCTATCACTATGTGAAGTATCACAATATCACTCGCATCAAGGTTGGTAAATACACCAAAATAAGTAAGCCAGAACTTGACGAGTTTCTTGCACCGCCACAAATCAAAAAATAATTATGGTGGCTATGTCGGTTATTCTCGGGTGAGTTGTTCCACCATTGAATAACCACGTTCCTTTGCTTTCAGAAATAATATTTAACTCATTAATAATTAAGGATTATGTTACACACTTGTACAAAAGTTACCCTTCGTCAGAGAGAAATAACCAACGGTCGTATCTCGCTTTACCTGGATTACTATCCAGCAGTTCGGCATCCTGAGACAATGATAATGTCCCGGCGTGAGTATCTTGGCATATACATCTACGCACGCCCGAAGAACGAAATGGAGCGTGAGTTTAACAATGATATGCTGATGAAGGCAGAAGCAATACGTTGCATCAGAGTACAGTCATTAATCAATGAGGAATTCGGCTTCCTCGACAAGAACAAGATGAGAACTGACTTCTTGGAATATTTCAGGAAGAAGATGCACAACAAAGACCATAAATGGAAGGTTGTATATAACCACTTTTACAACTTTGTCAATGGCAAATGCTCTTTTGGTGATGTAACTGTTGATTTGTGCAAAAAGTTCAGAGAGTACCTTTTGAATGCCAAACAATTAAAGCACTCCAAACACCCTGTATCACAGAATTCTGCGTCTGCCTACTATTCTACATTCCGAGGCTTGCTGAAAATAGCATACGTAGAGAAGATGTTCAAAGAGAATCTGAATGATTACCTTGAGAAGATTGATTGCCAAGACACCAAAAGGGAATATCTCACTCTCGATGAAGTAAAGCGACTTGCTGCAACGCCTTGTAAGATACCAGTATTAAAGGCCGCATCTCTCTTTTCGTGCCTTACGGGATTACGCATCAGCGATATTCTCAATCTGCAGTGGTCTGACTTTGGGTTAGCTCCCGATCGAGGCTATTGCATCCGAATACGTACTCAGAAGACCAAGACTGAAGCGACACTGCCTATCAGCTATGAGGCGTATGAACTTTGTGGCGAGGTAGGAACTGGCAAAGTATTCAAGGGACTAACAAGGAGTATGATCAATTATCCACTCAAGCACTGGTTGGCCGAAGCTGGAATAGAAAAGCACGTAACATTTCATTGCTTTAGGCACACCTTTGCGACGCTACAGATAGCAGCCGGAACAGACATCTATACGGTGAGCAAAATGCTGACTCATCGCAACGTCTCAACAACCCAGATTTACGCAGAACTGGTAAACGAGAAAAAACGCGAATCAGCCAATAGAATCTCCTTGAAATAGAGAAAAATTGAGCCCAAATGAAAAATTTTCTAAAAAAATCAACTTTTTTTTCGACAATGAAATACAAGTGAATACAAATATACTATCATCAAATACAAATATGGTGTTTTTGTATATGATATGTGCATTATAATATGCATTTGCAGATGGTATATGTTTGTTATGATTTTGTTTGCAATTTTAGACGCTGAAAGTGCGGTAAATTCCGTTCTTTCAGCGTTTTATACACATTTGGAGATATGAAAATCATCGCATATATTTGCGCAAGAATGATTAAAAACGATGTGTATGACACCGCAAAAAACGATATATATTACGGTCTATCTATTACTATTGATGCCGACCTTATCTATCGCTCTTGTCACCCGAATTTTCTCATTAAAGGTGATGATGCTGGATGGATTTTCCGGCAATATCATATTCCTTATTACTTGTATCCTATGCGCTGTACTATATCTTATATTTAAGACCTCTATCGATGGCTATATTTTGCCGTTTCTTTGTAAATGTTCCAAGATTCAGTTAACAGTTGCGGAGTCGGTAACAAAAGAGGTAACGAAACCAGTAACTAAACAAGAGGCTAGTCTCCCCTCCTATCAAGAACACTACGATGCAGTAGCCGAGAAGAAACGCATCGAAGCGGAAGAGACACTACAACGCGTTCTTGACTATACAATGCAAACTATGGTTATCTATATGAGTGAAGAAGAACTCAACCGCCTTTGTGGGTATATCACAGAGTATAGTTTGGGCGATACGCCTTGCGAGGTATCGCCCGTATCGGTTGATTCTGCACTCAAAAGCATCGACCTGATGCACTTCGGCTGGAACATCGGCAAGGCATTCGGCAAAAAGCGCATCCACACTGCTACATTCATCAAGCGTGTATTTGCTCACTCCCTCCGCGATTTGGAAATCTCAACCATTGAGCGCAAAATGTCGCACACTGAATCGGAGTGCAGGATTAAGTTAGATGATAAGATAGTGTAATCAATCTGCTAACTCAGATATAAATACTTCCGTTTTATCTTTTTGGGGTACGACTTTATTTACGATGAATTTAGTATTGCGTTCAAATTCTACTTGCCATTCGGGATATGGACAATTATATCCATGGTTGTATACATTGTAAATATCATGTGCCTTTGTTGATTCATTTGAAAGAGGTTTAATTACCCATTTTATGTTATAGGTGTTATCAAAATCATCTTTGGACGTTGTGAGAAATCCATTGAACCTCAATATTTCTCCCACTCTTGGTATTTTATAATAATACTCCTCTTGTCTGTATAAGGTGTCATAAGATGTTCTAGGAATTTTTAACAATGCGTTATCCAATGAACATATAAGAATCTCATTAAATTTATTTAGGTATTTATCATTAAAAGCTGGTTGTTGGATTATCTTGCAAGCAAACCCTTGCAACATTATTAAAGACAAAATTTCAATATCATTTAATCCATAATTATTATGAATTGCTCCAGATGCTACAAGGCTATTCATGGCTTCTATATGTTTTAGCAATTCCTTCACTTCTATAGACTTTTCTCCATATACTTCAATTGCTACATCTTTTAATTCTTCAATACTCATATTATATTACTTTAAAACGCCCACAAAGTTACTTAAAGTAACTTATCACCACCAATAACCATCATCAAAAAGTTATATTGTAGTTATGTTTTGGTGAGCCATTTCACCATTGAATAACCGCATTCCTTTGCGCACAAATGGCGAAAACAGGCGGTGCCTCGGCATAGAAGGTAAATTTACTCTGCTTTCGGCTTGCGCTGTTTTTGTCTCACGAATCATTAAAAACAATAGTTATGGCAAAGGAAATTATGACATTCGAGCAACTGCCCAAGGCGGTAAGTGAGCTCACAACTCAAGTGATGGAACTGCGTGATATGGTTGCAGCGTTAAAGCCGGCAGTACCTGATGAGAAGCATCGTATTGTAGGCATAGAAGAAGCATGCGCTATCACCCACAAAGCAAAGCCAACAATCTACACACTCGCACGTAAAGGAATAATCCCTGCGTATAAAAGGGGTAAGAAACTCTACTTCTATGAAGATGAACTGTTGAAATGGATTGAAGAGGGGCGAAAAGTGATTTCCACAAAATCCTATGATGAGATGCTTGCCTCTATGCAGAGCACAGTGCGCAATAAGCCGAAGAACGGATTTAGGGTATAATCAATAATGTGAGTTATGAATATATACGAGTTACTCAATCGGTTCTGGTTGGAGAATGAGTATAATCCATGCTCGGCAACAGAGATTGCACTATATTTCTTCCTACTGAACAAAGCAAATACAAGACGGTGGAAGATGCCTTTCAGATGCTCAACGGAACTAATCCGTATGCAGTTGAGTACGACAAGGCAGAATGTGCTTAAAGCTCGCGAAGGACTTCATAAAAAAGGATTTATCTCATTCACCACAGGCACAAGCAAAGGCAACTATGCCCAATACTCAATAATCGATTGCACCACTCAGTTTACAGTTCAGACAACAGATGAATTGACAGATAAGGTTACAGATACGATTACGGGTGAATTGACGGAACCGTTGCCAGGTCGATTGCCGCCACATAATATAAAAGATAAAGAGATATATAAATCTCATAACATTAGTATGGAGAGATTGGAATCAATGCTTTTAGAGGAACACGAATGGCACTCATCAATATTGACTCGTCTGTCAACGGCAATTACATCAGATAAGCTGACTGATTATCTGAAAATATTCTTTGCTTATCAAAAGAAAAAAGGCGTGAAATCGAGAGCCATTGAAGATGTGAAGATACATTTTCAAAATTGGCTAAGTAAAAAATTAGAAAACGATAAAGGATATGGAAATAATGAACAAAAAGAGTCAGATCCGCGTAGAGGAACTGAAATACAAGCTGCTTCAGCAGAGGATTACAAACACACGATTTAAGTTACCAATGTCATTTGACGATGCCAAAGTTTACTTATTGGCAGCATATCAAGCAGAAGTTGAACGTCGGCATAAAGTATTTGAACGGAATGAACATTTCGATACACAACTTAATCTGATAGCCAATTACCTAACTGGCGGAAGTAAGAAGTTCGGACTGATGTTCTGTGGGTTATGCGGTAACGGCAAAACCACTTGGGCAAAAGCCTTGCAATTGCTTGTCTCAGGATTAAATCTAAAGAATCCCACTAACAACTTGTACTATGTATTCCCTCTTTGGAATGCCAAAGATTTAGCAATGCGGAGCAAAGGGAACTACAACGACTGGAGGAACGTAATGCGTTACCAACTTATGATTGTTGATGACCTGGGAACAGAGCCACGCGAAGTGATGGAGTTCGGGAATGTCTATACACCATTGATAGACCTCATTACCACGCGTTACGAAGAGCAACTTTACACAATCTTCACTACCAACCTCACCCCTGCTCAACTCGAAGAGAAATATGGCAGGCGCATCGTCGACCGCCTCAATGAAATGGTAGAAAAAGTAGTTTTCGAGAATGAATCCTATAGAAGGTGATGTTTTTCTTTCCCTTAGTTTGGTCATAATTATATCACGATAGAAAGTCGAATAGTAATATTTGTCATCTATGAATTCATAATAAAGAGAAAAAGTTTCGGCTTTTTCTCTTTATATTGCATATTATTTTATAACTTTGTAGTATGATAGTAAATAATAACGAAATGGATAAACCCATGAACCGCATAAAAGAAGTGCTCGAAGAGCGCGGCATCAAACAAACTTGGCTTGCAGAAAAGTTAGGTAAGAGTTTCTGTATGGTAAACTCATATGTTTGTAATCGTCGTCAACCTAGCCTTGAAGTATTATTCGAGATAGCAAAAATATTAAACGTAAACCCTAAAGAATTAATAGACAGCGATGACAGCAACTAATAACATCCTTACATTTATTGACTTATTTGCTGGACTTGGAGGTTTTCATATTGCATTGGAATCGCTGGGATGTAAATGCGTATTCACCTCTGAGCTAAAGGAGGATCTACAGAAATTATACAAAATTAATTTCCCGGATGCGCCTCGAATCGAAGGTGATATAACCAAAGTTGATTTAACTACAATTCCTCATCATGATATTTTGTGTGCGGGATTTCCCTGTCAACCATTTAGTCAAGCAGGTAAACGACAAGGCTTCTTGGATAAAGGCCGTGGCAATATGTTTGATTATATATGTGCCATTATTGAAGAAAGGGGCAAGTTAAATGATAAACCAAGATTTTTGTTGTTGGAGAATGTTTCCAACTTAAAAGGTCATGATGAAGGTAATACCTGGAGAATAATACAAGAACGCTTAGATGCATTAGGATATTATGTTAGTGGTGAAATACTATCACCGCATCAATTTGGAATACCACAACATCGCAAACGTATATATATAGTGGGATTGCGCAAGGATTTGGTGGATTCAAATGAGTATCAGTCATTTGAGTTTCCTAACGAAAAAAAGGAAAAGTTATGTGATATAACTAAGATAATTGATGCTAATGACACCGACATCCAGCCATTATCTCTAAAAACACATCAGCAGTTAAAGGTTTGGCAGATATTTTTGAGTGAACTAAAAAAACGTAATCGAAAGATTCCTAGATTTCCTATTTGGGCCATGGAATTTGATGCTGATTATGAGTATGAAGAAATTGCACCATTCAAACAAACAAAAAAACAATTAAAGGGGCATAAAGGCAAATTAGGTTGGGAAATAAATGGTCCTTCTAAGGATGACTGTCTTAAACAGTTGCCTATATATGCTCAAACTGATACGGCAGACAAGTTCCCTGAATGGAAAATTAGATACATTAGACAGAATAGAGAATTTTGGGCAGAGAATGCGGATTGGTTGCGTGGCTGGATTGAATATATTAAAGACTGGGATAATAGTCATCAGAAACTAGAATGGAACTGTCGAGACAACGATGATGGCGATATTAAGACAAAAATCATACAATTTAGAGCTTCTGGTATCCGAGTAAAAATGCCAACGTTTTCACCTGCGCTAAATCTTGTTGGAACACAAGTGCCAATATTACCGTGGGTTGAATTGCCAACAGAGTGTATACCTGTCTATTCTAATGAAGAATTAGAACAATATGGACTAACGTCAGAAGATATTAGATTTGGTAGATATCTGTCAATCAGAGAGGCAGCTGCTCTACAGGGGATGAAATCATTGAAATTCGACGGACTTTCAAAAACGAGAATATACGAAGCATTAGGCAATGCAATTAATGTAGATATTGTTAAAATCATAGCTAAGAAGATGTTGAAATATGGCAAGTAATGTATCTATAGCGACAAGACCTTTGGTGTATTCAACCTTTAGGTATATCAACAACAAAGTATGGAATGCTCTTGCAGAGTATATTGATAATTCCATACAAAGTTTTGAAGATCATCGAGATGAGTTAAAGACTCTGAATTGTGATGGCAAACTTCATGTGCGTATAGATATTGACTTTACCAATGAGACAATAACTATATTGGATGATGCATACGGTATTACGGAACAAAATTACCAGCGAGCATTTGAGTTAGCGAACTTGCCATTAGATAATCAGGGCTTGAATGAGTTCGGAATGGGTATGAAGGTATCCTCGATTTGGCTGAGCAATACTTGGACTGTCGAGACTTCTGCGTATGGAGAACCCGTAAGAAAGACCATGACCTTTGATTTGAAAGAAGTTGTTGATAATGAGGAAATGGAATTACCCGTTGATGAGGAGCCTTGTGATAAAGACTTGCATTACACAAAGATTACATTGAAAAACCTTTCAATGAATAAGCCTACAAATCGTCAAATGACTTATATAAGAAAACATCTTGCAAGTATCTACACAAAGTATCTTCGTGAAAAAACGGTGGAAATTATTGTCAATGATGAGCAATTAGAATATACAGAACTCAAAGTTTTGGAGGCCCCTCATTATTCAAATCCCGAAGGTACTCCAATTGTATGGAAAAAAGATATTTGCTGGGAACAACCATTAGGAGGTAAGATATACTCGGTCAAGGGTTTTATCGCAATTTTAGAGACGATGAGCACATCTGAAAATAATGGATTCTTGTTATTTAGAAGAGGCCGTGTTATTGGTTCTAGCTATGATGACCGTTATCGTCCCAAGGTGCTTTGTGGACAGGAAGGATCGCCTCAATATAAGCGTATTTTCGGAGAGCTATATCTTGAGGGATTTGATGTGAGTTTTACAAAGAACTCTTTCCAAGAAGATGATGACTTTAGTATGTTCATAGAACTTTTAAAAGATGATTTAAGCAAGGATAAATCACTTGATCTCTTTGGTCAAGCACAAAACTACACGAAGCCAAAGACAAAAAAGGAGATGAAAAACCTTGGCGCAAATCTTATAAAGCAGATCGCAAAAGGTTTTTCAAAACCAATTGAGACTCCCATTGTATCCAAAGAACAGCCTGTTCCCTCTGTAGTTAGTGATGTAGATGTACCTTATGTCGCACGAAGTACAGAAGCCTATCAACCAACAGACCTATTTGGAAACCCTATTGCTACAAATGACAGTCTCCATATTGAACCTATTGCAATCGATGTAACATTGAGTAATGGTAGTAAAATTCCTCTTACTATTAGAGGGGAGAAATGTGCTACAGAGCAAGGATTGTATAGTCTAACAATATCAGCCAATGGCAATTATACAACAACCATTAATTTGAAAAATCCGATATTTGAGAGATTTGAGAAATCATTGGCGACACCTGAAGGACAAGAACAGTTAGCTTACATGATCGAGGTTATGGTAGCAACTGAAATTAGTTTGGCCCAAGGTGGAGATCAAGTTGGAAAGTATTTTAGAGATAAGTTCAACTCATTATTTGGCGTAATATAATGGCAGGTACAATAGAACTCATAACCCCCATCCATAATCCAAACCAAATTAAGGTTGGTGATCGGACTGTTTCCTTTATGCAATCCCAAACAAAACTGGATGATGAAGGTAAAGACATTGTCATAGAAGAAGCTATGAAGATATTGAGTCATTGTGTACCTCCTGGACACAACGCAAATATCACAAATATAGCAGTAGGATATGTGCAAAGTGGAAAAACATTATCATTTACTACATTAACGGCGCTTGCTGCTGACAATGGCTATAGAATGGTTGTGTATCTCACTGGAACTAAAAACAATCTTCAGACTCAAACATCAGAACGCTTACAAAATGACTTAAAAGTTGACGAAGGGGATAATTATATCATTGTAGATGCAAATGAGGATACAGTTGCTCTAGATGACTATATACGAAATATATTGGAAACAGGTCCTGAGATGCTGTTGTTCCCTATTTTGAAGCATTATATGCATATTAACAGACTCGCCGAAACCTTTAAAGTTCCTGCATTGGCATCAATGTTAGGGCATTATGGAGTACTTATTATAGACGATGAGGCAGATCAATCTAGTTTCAATACATATGCAAAAAAGAATGCAAGTAATCCTGATTGGATAGAGGATGATTTTAGTAAAACATACGAAAGCATCTTAAATCTGAAGCAGACCTTGCCAAACCATTCGTATATTCAGTATACGGCAACACCGCAAGCTGCATTTCTTATAGATAGCAATGATATCCTATCACCGAAGTATCATACTGTCCTCACGCCAGGAAAAGGTTATACAGGTGGTAAATTTTTCTTTAAAAACAAGGACTTGAGATTGGTATCAACTATTCCAGATGAACAAATATATCATCATAAAGATAATCCATTAAGCGCTGTCCCGAGTTCTCTACTAAATGCTTTGCAGGAATTCTTTTTAAGTATTGCAATTGTTGTATTTATCCAAAAACGTGAGTCTTTCCTCTCGATGATGATCCATGTTGATGGAAGACGTGATACTAATACGACATTCGCTAAATGGGCTGAATCCACTAAACAAAAATGGATAGATGCCTTGCGTGGACCTTCTGATGACCCTGGAGTTCAAATGGTGAGAACCTCATTTAAGCCAGCGTATGATTCAATTACACGCTATATGACAGATGCTCCATCATTTGAAGAAGTAATGAATACTATAGTGCGAGCTATGATTAGGACAAAGGTTCATCTTGTTCAATCAAAACCTGGTATCGCATCAAATCAACAGATATCTTGGAAGGCAGAAAAGGGACATATACTTGTTGGTGCAGATATGCTTAATCGAGGATTTACTATTGAACATCTTTCAATGTCATATATGCCTCGAACAACAAAGGGCAAATCTAATGCAGACACAATAGAACAGCGATGTCGATTCTTTGGATATAAGATGAAGTATATTGATGTTTGTAGGGTATATCTTTCTACTAAGAGTCTGGTAGAGTATAATGATTATGTAGAGCACGAGGAGAATCTTCGTGCAAATCTAAATCAGTGTGAATCACTTGCGGAATTCTCCAAGCACTCTAAAGCTATGTTGTTAGCTGATACTCTTAATCCAACTCGAAGCAATATACTATCATCTAAACTTGTAAGAAGCAAATTGTCTGGATGGAAGCAAATGATATCCAAGGACTGCTATCAAGAGAATAAGTTGCATATACAGCAATTTTTGGAGCATATTAAGGAGCAGTTTGAAAACTGTCCAGATTATGACGGCAATATCATCCGAAATCATAGGTATGCCTGTGTGCCCATAGATGACTTTATAGAGTTTTTCAAACGAATAAGCTACGGAGATGTCCCAAATATAACAAGACGAAATGTAACAATTCAATACTTGATGCATTTGCGTGATAGTATGGATATCAAACATGTAAAGTTGTATGAAATTGCATATCTTGCCCAAAATATTGATAACTTGAGAAGCCATAAGGTTGAAGGTTTGACTAATATACAAGCAGGTTATGCAAAAGACGGAAGCTACCCTGGAGATAAAGCATTTAAAGATGAAGATACGGTATGCTTTCAATTGCATCATTACAGAGTTAATCAACCTATGCACCCGTTGAACAATAAGGATATATATAATTTTTGCGTTTATTATCCCGAAATATTAGCAACATCATTTGTTGGTATCGAAGAGGATGACGAAGATATTGAGGAATAAACTATGGTAGATTTGTATTCAATTTTTTGCAAAATAGGACCTGCAGAAAGTAATGAGAAGTATTTCCCTGCAGAAGAGATAACTTCAACTCTTCCTCATCGTTTGGGATGTTCGCAGGAGCGATTCCCAATATTCTTTGTGGAGTGTTGTGATGAAATGCCCACAACAAACATTAATCTTAAACAGTTTAGTGTTAATTTTAATCAGTTGTGTAATCTTAGTGAAGGTGGAAGTACCATTAGTAAAAAGTATACAATAATATTGCTTAAGTCTCTTGAAGGTGATATACAAAAGTACTTCTTAGATTTGGTCTATATTGTACTGAAGAAATTGCCTACTAAGCCTACTGTATCAGCCTTAAAGCATGAGTTAACTAAAGTAATATCATTGTTTACAGCTCCGCCATCATTTTCAAAAGAAATTGTGCAGGGACTGTGGGCAGAACTATTTGTGATTGCATGCGGAAAAGATCCTTTGTACCTTATAAACTCGTGGCATGTTACCCCTGAAGATAAGTACGACTTTAACGATGGCATAGACAAGATTGAGGTAAAAGCAACTAGAAACCAAGATAGAATTCATGCATTTGCAATTGAGCAACTTAATCCCAATAAGGACTCAAAACTTCTTATTGCGTCCATTATTGTTGCACCATCTGGACAAGGTGGTAATATATTCGACCTTATAGATGCTATATCAGAGAAGGTTGCAGATAATGACGCAATTTTGAAACTGAAAGAGGTTGCATATCAAACGATTGGTCCACATTTGGAGGAGTCAAAAAAGATTCGATTTGATGTTAGTATGGCGGCAAATACATATAAATTGTTCAATCATTACGATGTTCCTGCGATTTCATTATCAGCAGTTCCGTATGAAGTGTCAAACATACATTTCTCTTCTTGCTTAAAAGATATTTCCTCTGTTGATGCCACCTCATTACAAAGTAAATTACATCAAGCTCTTTAGTTATGGCAAAAAAAATATATCCAAAAGGAAAGGATTTGATTGAAAAATTCATAAAAGCTATTGGTGATTATGAAGGGTTCGAGGTCGTAAAGAAGGACTCTTACTGTCAATTTGTTTTTGATGGTAACTGTTATTACGCTTATTTTAAGTGTATTTCTCACGAAGGGAATCCATACCCATTAGAACATCAACGTGCTCAATTACCAAAACGTGAAGAGTTCGATGAAATAAGAGAATCCGGGACTCCATTTCTTTTCATGGGATATGATATGGATAATGATGTTTTTGTTTGTTGGGAACCACATAAAATTAAACCAAGATTAAATAAAAAATCATATGTTTCATTCTACAGTAGATTATCTGCACAACAGAGTGTTGTAGAAGGAAAAATCAAAGAAGAAATACTTACTAATGGTGATAAATTTGTACTTTTCAAAAGAACAGATTTTATACCATTTCTTCAAATGATTGATACGCACTTTCCTGAATTAACTCCTTATGAAGATACAATCAGTCCTATCAAAGAGAAATCTGAAACTAAAATGGTTATTTCCAATGGAGTATATTTTCAAGGACGTCTTGTTGATGTTCAAGAAGATGATGCCGTACGTCTTCTTATAGATAGTTTTTCAGAAGATACGCCGAGTTTAGCAATCGTTGGAGAATGTATGAATCAGTTTGGAGAGCATTATAACAAAATGCAATTTTCTGATTGGGGCAAAATTGTCAGATTATATTTAAATCGGAAATACGGCACATGATATGATAAATAATATGATTGCATATGACAACAAATGGCTGGAATTTATAGACAGTTTTCCCGAGGGATGTTCTGCTCTAGAAATAGTTGCTGCATGCATAAATAAGTTTGGAGATGGAGGGCTTGGTTTAACATTTTCAAACTGGGGTATTATTGTGCGCGATTATTTATATCAGAAAACAATAAATTCAATAGCAAACGAATCAGATGTGTCTCTTAACGAACCAAATGAAAAATATAAAGACAACTCTTTTAAGGGGGATAATGCTTCTGATTTAAAGAATAGTGTTGACTTAAACAATATTCTAGACTCTATATACAGAATGAAATGCAGCAACAGAGATGGTTATAAGGCCCCACACAAAGCAATATATTTACTATCAATTTTTGACTGTATAGAATCAAGGGTTATTACAAACAATCGCTTTCAAATTAACTCTGTTTTACTACATAAATTTGAGTACAATTGGAAGAAGTATGTTGCTCATTTAAATTGTTTTTCTCCTAATATTTGGAATCCTATTTTCTATATGGAAGATTCTATCGTCCAGAAAGTATATAATACTGGATTTGAAGGAGTTAAGCCTAATAGCTTAAAACGATGTGAGGTCGTATTTAATTATTTGGAAATTCCTCGTAGTCTATGGGATTATATACAAAATGCTGAAAATTTAAATAGTTTAAGAAATGAGATTATTGACACTTACATTTCTAACAATAAATCTTCTATAGCGCAATCCAACTTTTCTAACGTTGTTAAAATGAAGAATTATTGGATTATTCCAGGCAATCTAAAGATATTTAGGATATCAGATTATTTCAAATGTAATGATATTATAGATTGGAAGCAGTCACATTATAAATTTACTATTGGAGATATCGTTTTCATTTATATATCTAATCCAATATCAAGTATTAGATACATGTTAGAAGTTGTTAAGTGTGATATTCCTTATGAAGATTCGTTGAATGACGAAGAATATTGGACAAGTTATCATGAAATGGCAGATAACGTAAAGTATTATAAATATGTGCGATTAAAATTGCTCAAATTTTCAGACAGTCCATTTCTGCATCTCAATTCGCTTGCAAAATATGGTCTTAGTGTACCTCAAGGCGCCACACATAACCTATCAAACAATTTAGTTGATTATATTTTATCACAATTTAAATAAAGATATGCCGGCATTAAGATATTATTATTCAGATACAATTTTAAGATTCTTAACAAAGAACACTGAGGAAATTATTGGCAAACTCACGCTTGCTAGTCAGCATGATATAAATGATGAGACGTCAAACTCATGGGTTGAGGAAATTGAAACTTTAAAAAGCGTTTTGGCGCCTTATAAAGAAAGAGGAAGTGTGTATTTTGAATATAATATTCCTCGTATGGGAAGACGTGCTGATGTTATACTAGTAATAGATGAACTTATTTTCATTCTTGAATTCAAAACATCGGGTAGTAAATTTACGCATGATGCAATTACGCAAGTATGGGATTATGCCCTAGATCTGAAAAATTTTCAAGAAGGAAGTTTGGATCGCATTATTGTGCCAATTTTGGTTGCTCCATCTGAAAAGGATAAGAATTGTGACTTTTCATTGCATCATTTTGAAGACAATGTTTACGAACCGCTACGAACAAACGGGAATAGACTAAGTGAAGTCTTTTCAATTTCATTGACTCAAATACCTCATGAAGAAATTGATCACTCTGATGATAGGGATGAAAAATGGGCCAAAAGTGGATATGAACCTACCCCAACAATAATTGAAGCAGCTATCGCTCTTTATGAAGAGAACACCGTAGAAGATATAACCAAACATGGTGGTGATATCGACAAAGCGTCTTCTGAACTATCTAGAATTATTGACTACTGTAGAGATAATAATAAGAAGGCTATTTGTTTTATTACAGGTGTTCCTGGGGCTGGTAAAACACTTATCGGATTAAATACAGCTATAGATCAATTTAATCGGGGTGAAAAAGCAGTATACCTTTCGGGAAACTTTCCTCTTGTAGAAGTATTACAAGAGGCTCTAACACGTGATTATGTCAGAAGAGAAAAAATTAAGGCTAAAAAAGAAGGCAGAAAAGCATGCACGAAAGAGGAAGCTAAAAGTAAAGTAAAAGCTTTTATCCAAATGATACATCACTATCGCGACCTTTATCTTGAAGGCACAGAGGTAGTTGATAATGAGATTAGACCAATTGAAGGTTATTTCCAAAGTCACGTTGACAAAGCATACATACCTTCTGAACACGTTGCAATCTTTGATGAAGCTCAAAGAGCATGGACAGGTGAAGAGTTAAAACGTTTCATGAGGGAGAAGAAAGGTATACGAGATTTCCCTTACAGCGAACCTGAGTATCTGATTTCATGTATGAATAGGCAACTTGATTGGGGTGTAGTTGTTTGTTTAGTTGGTAATGGGCAAGCTATAAACAAAGGCGAAGCAGGATTAACGGAATGGATTGAGTCTATTAGCAGAAGCTATAAAGATTGGGAAGTTTACATGTCTGAATACCTGCTCCAATCTGGAGATATAAGCAGAACAGAGTTAGAACTAGTAAAAAAACAACTGAAACCAAGAGAAGATCTTCACTTGAAGATGTCAATGCGTTCATTCCGTTCTGAGAAGGTCAGTATTTTTGTAAATCAACTCCTTGCATTACAAAAGGAAGAAGCAACTGAGACATTAAAGGAACTCGAAAACTATCCTATTGTTCTCACTCGCTCATTAGATAAAGCCAAACAATGGTTACGTGACCATGCAAGAGGTAGTGAACGTTATGGATTATTGGCTAGTAGCAAAGCAGAACGTTTGAAAGCTATCAGTATTAATGTTCGTTACCAGCCTGATTTCGTTCACTGGTTTCTTGAAGATGATACAGACATACGTTCATCTAATGCACTCGAAGATACCTTAACTGAATTCAAGGTTCAAGGACTAGAAATTGATTGGGCTTGTGTTGCATGGGATGCCGATCTTCGTCTTAATAAAGAACAAACAGCATGGCAACACCATCAGTTGCGTTCAGGAACAAAATGGCAAAATATAAACAAACCGATTAACCAACAATACCAAATCAATGCATATAGAGTGCTATTAACTAGAGCCCGTCAAGGCATGGTGATAGTTGTTCCAAATGGTGATAATGGAGTACCGCCAGATGAAACTAGAAAGCCAGAATGGTACGATGGTATTTATAGCTATTTGAAAGAGATTGGTATAAAGGAAATATTATGAAAGTCATAGAGGTCGTAGCTGCAATTATATATAAAGACGGGGGCTATTTTGCCACACAGCGCGGATATGGCGAGTTTGAGAGTATGTGGGAGTTCCCTGGTGGTAAGATTGAGCCTGGCGAGAGCCGTGAAGTTGCCCTTAAACGAGAAATCCAAGAGGAATTAGGAGTTGATATAGCTATCGAAAATCTACTTTGTACAACAGAGTATGATTATCCCTCATTTCACTTGACGATGCATTGCTATTTATGCAGTATTGCATCGGGTGAGATAGAGTTGCGAGAACATAAATCAGCTCGTTGGTTAAGACCAGAAGAACTTGGTAGTGTAGAGTGGCTACCTGCTGATAAAGATGTTATTTCACGGCTGAATAACCTTTAGCATTTGTCCGATGGGTACAAAAAATATTTGTAGGGGTCGGAAATATGGTTATAAGATACCCATATAACAGAATGGACACCATTTGTCCGAAGCAATTAGAAAAATTTATATACCTTCGGACAAATGGTCAGCAAGAAATTGTCCAATCTTTGCCCCTGCTTGCAATGACCTGGGATTGGCACTCCCAATGCTTGCGAAAGCAACTTGGGGTATTAGGCTACAATAAATATGATTATAGGAAATCGATTGTAATAGACTATGTTTCTGTGTGTTATACTGATTTTTTAAAAAGAACAACTTACCACCAAAAGAAAATAATGTCGCATCAGTGTCACAACCACAAATTTTGTGTGCCAAAGAAATAAATACTATTTTCTTTTGGCTAACAATATCTGATTTTAAGGTAGGGAAAAGGGATTATATTTTTTCTTTCCCTACTTTAGAAAATATAACTTTACTTTATCATCCGCATATATATAATGCGGATAAATTAAAGACAATTATATTCTATAAAAGATTCTTCTTATTTGTAAACGAATTTATTCCTTTATTACTGAAAAGAGCACCATTTTCCTCAAAATACGCTTTAATTGCTAGAATTTGAGTCAAAAATAACATCTTGTGCAAAATTTTGATTACTTTTGCGTAGATAAATACGCATTAACAGAAAAGAATGAACAATTATTCAATGACATTCAGTCTTTTAGACAGTTGCGGAAATCACTCGATTTCAGCAAAATATGTCGTGGATAATTTGCTTATGTGCGGAATTCGTGTAAACACACACACACACACACACACACATTCTCATCGCGCGTATTTTATAGAAAATATCTTAATTATCAAAGAGTTGGCAAAGTTCTTTTCTCGGGTTTTGCTGACATTTTCCTCAGACTTTTATCTACGCAATGGTGCTCCGCCCCTCCGTGTGGCGGCTGCCGAAGCATTGCATTATCATATTACGACGTTATCGGTCGGCATTCATCGTGCCTTTTCCGAAACGTCGTATTTTATTTGATTCAATTAGCAACAAGATAAATTACAAAAATCAAAAGATATGAAAAGTAAAGAGATTTTTTACGAGCCTCCTATGGTAGAGGTAATAGAGGTGGAAGTTGAAGGTGGATTTGCTGTAAGTGGCTACGGCTCTGATAGCGATGATTCTGAATTTTATTATTAATAATGTGTTATGAAGAAGAAAGAATATTTATTCCCTACATGTAAGGTAGTCAATATTGAAATCAGTCATATGCTGGCAAGTTCTATTACAGGATCAGCTCCTGATAGTGATGATTCCGAATTCGGAGCTCCTGCGCAACGACGCGGAGAATGGGGAAACCTATGGGAACATAAATGGGAATAAATAAAAAAGTGATAAACTATGAAGAATATATATGAAAATATATTATGTGCGTTGGTGATATTGTCGTTTATAGCTTGTAATAATGATAACATCACGCCCGATATGCCCGACACACCCGAGCAGCCTACCACGGGCTACCGCCTCACCTTTGACGGCGGTGTGGGCGTTGAGAATCAGACTCGTGCCCATTGGTCTGACCTACAAGGAAGTGGCAACTTGATATTCAATTGGGACTATAATTCCGATGAAGAGACAACTAATGAGATGGTGATGGCATTCTATAAGGAAAAGTTCCTTGCCAGCACAACAGGGAACTACCACACCTATGCCAGCATCCATCGTCATAGCGATCCTGAGAAGCAGCAGGACAACCATTATGCCTCTTTCACCACCGTAGAGAAGTATGATAGACCCCTGTCGAGTGGCGATTACGAGGACTGTCGTGTAGTAGCTCTGACACCGCTTCGTGCTGACAATGATACATATATATATAGTCTTGAGAGTCGAGTTATAGCCAATCTGCCTATGCCAGGTACATTTGATCAGAACGATGACCAGGAGCCTGACTTCCTTAGCAACTATATGTATATGTATGCCGATGCCAGCATTACAGATGGCACCGCTTTTCTCCTGTTTGAGCATATCCCTGCTACCTTCCGTTTCAAGATTACCAACAAGCGTCCCGAACCGGCACGAATTAACAGCGTAAAGGTGACAGTGGTAGATACTGAGGGTGTGGAGCAGCCAGTAGCATCACAGTACGTAGATGTTCTGGCAGCCTCCGATGAAGATATCGAGCTCTCTTATTCCACCATTTCCTACACCGAGGTGACTACGAATATCAATGCCAGTCTTGCAACAGATGAGAAGTACACGGCCTACGCTCTCGTATTGCCCCTGTTTGGCAATGCTCCGCTTGAGGGCAAGAAGATACGCTTCACCATCGATGCATCTAACCCCGATAATGAATATCTATCATTTGAACTAGATGCAGAAACACTTGCCAATGCCAACCATGGAGAGTACAACTGGGTAGGTGGTAAGTCATACACCATCAATATGCGCCTGGGCGATGTGCTCTACTTCGATGGCGTAACTGTGGCAGACTGGAACAAAGAGACTGTCGAAGGTGGCGAAGCCGAGGAATAAATATCATAAAACAGAATATATAATAACAATATAATAATTTTAGACAATGAGAACAAAGTTTTTAGCTTTTGCAGCAACAGCCCTTATGTTGGCAAGTTGCTCTAATGATGAGGTTTTAACTCCTCAGGATGATTTGAAGGACACCCCCATCACCATCGCTTCGGCGAGTGTGGCAGAGTTGACTACCCGTGTCATTACAGAGGAGGGGCACCTTATAGGAAGAATGGGAGAGCCTGTAGCAATGAGTGTATGGGTAGAAGGTTCAGGAGATAATTACAATGCAAAAAATATAGAATGGATCAATGATGGTGGCAACTACTGGTACACCAACAATACCGTGCTGTATGCGGGTGAAAATAAACAAAAGATTTATGCTTTGTATCCTTATTGCGAGGGGGCTACTGAAGATGGGAAAATAGCCATCAATGCCACAGAGCAGGCAGATTATCTGATAGCAAAACAGAATCTCATTGATGAAAATCCTATCCACCTCACTATGCGCCATGCTTTTGCCAAGTTGTCGCTCATGCCTACTTTTGGTACAGAGGCGGGTGGTCTAGAGATCGTTTCAATAGAGGTCAAGAATATGTATGCTTCGGGTACTTTGAACATTAAAGAAGACACTTGGACTTATCAGGGCGAAGCAACTGCCACATTGGCGATGACCAACCATGAGGTTCTCGTTATTCCTATGGAAGTATGCGAGTCATTTCCAATCGTGATTACAATGAATGACGGTCGCGTGTTCAAGGCTACTATCAGTCTTGCTGCTGTAGGTAACGAACTGAAATCTAATAGCCAATACAAAATCAGCCTCCAAATTGGTCAGGATAAGGTGACTGTAGGCAACATCACCGCTGCACCTTGGGTGGCTGAAAATGGTGGAAACCTTGAAACAGAGTAATAATCTTAGTGATAATTTTATTCGTATATAACAATGAAGATCTATAATAAATATATTGTCCTTGCAGCCATGGCATTGACATTCGCTGCTTGTACACAAGAAGACGACTTCACTCCACAGACTGACAACGACGCTGTGAAGATTAACGCTACCATTGGCAAGCTTCAGACACGTGTGGCATACGAAGACGATGGTGCTACCAATTTTATCAACGGCGACAAGATCTGCGTGCAGAACACTTTGCGTGATACCAAGAACATCGCTACCTATACCTTTGATGGAACCACTTGGACCACTACCGATGCTTTCGTATGGAATGGTTCTGCAAAGAATCAATTCAAGGCATGGTATCCTGCTGCTACGGCATCGTTCGACTCGTTTGATTTGCCTACGGATCAGAGTGCAGGCATCGATAAAGCCGACTGGATGACTGCCGAAACCGAAGAGATGACCAAACCAGGTAGTGGTGTACTTGACCTAAATTTCGTCCACAAGTTGACTAAGGTAACGGTGACTGTATCATTCAATTCACAATATCCCGCAGGTAACAACTACGTGTCAAAGTTCCGTTTCTTCACAAACGAGGAGTCTCCTGTTGAAGTTACGCCTTATGAGTCAAAGGACGGTTATACCGCCATCCTCCTTCCGGGTGTGTATGCCGAAGAAGCATCTTTCATCACTTTGGAAATGAATTTTGAAGATAACCTCACCGTACCGGTTAACAGCACGCTCATCGCAGGTCTTGAAGCAGGCAAGCACTACAACTTCCACCTCACCGTGGGTAAGGATGCTGTAGGCATCAGCTACGTCAGAGTGTTGGATTGGGATGAAGAAGAGATCGATGGTGGTATGGCGGAGGAGGTGCCCCCAACCTATATATACGATGCAACAACCAACACCTACAAAGTCTATCAGGGAGATTACCTGCAAACAGCTATTGATGAAGCAGAAGTGACTGGTACAGCAGAAAATCCTGCTACCGTCAAGATTATGGCTGATATGGAGATTACGGGTGTTCCTGATAAATATGGTCATGTAGATCAAAACATTCTTGTGGATGCCGGCGTAATTATTCTTGATTTAAATGGACATCTAGTAAAAGGCATGACTGACAGACATGGTATCAATATAACGGATTATGCAACACTTACCATTGATGACTCTTCTGAAAGCAAGCAAGGTAAATTCATGTGCAAGGACCATGTATTGTATATGGACGAACATGCAAAATTGATTATTAACAACGGAACATTTGAGAATTGGGCAGAATCTTATGATGAATTAGAAGGTGTTGTGTTAAGAGGGCTTGGATGGGATTGGAGTGCCATTATCAATGGAGGAACTTTTGTCAGTGTAAATTATGTGATTATGATGAGTGCCACTGTTGAAATCAATGGCGGCACATTCATAGGCGAAAATTATGCTTTGGATATATCAAATGGCTCAAACGAACCTATTAATATTAATGGTGGTAGTTTTGTCGGTGGCAACTATGACCTCTTCATATATAGCGAAGATGGTGCTGTGCCAGCATTCCTTTCTGCCAATGCAGAAACTGGCGTCGGTGCGACATTCCCAGGTGGTCTCACTATAGATTACGATGAACCCAAAACATTGAACGACATTATTATGGATGGCGTAGGATACTTTGATGCAGAGGGCAATCAGATTACCGAAGGTCTTGATGGAACCAACATCGCTGGCGATGTTACAGTGAAAAGAATTCACTAACGAATAAACCTATTTAGGGCAGGATGGCTTGACCGCCTACCTGCTCACAAAGAGATCCACGGTCGGAGCCGGGGATGACAGAGTAGATGGCCGATCAGGTCGGTCATGACGAGATGAATTATATTAAAGATTAACGATATGATAAAGAGAACAATTACCTATGCAGTTCTTGCCCTGATGACCTTGGGCTTTGCAGGTTGCCAGCAGGAGGAGGACTTAACGCCGCAGGGAGGGAGCGATGAAATACGTGTCAGTTTTACTACTGATGCGATACAGACTCGTGTAAACACGCTCGGTACTGGTGACAAGTGGGAGAATGGAGACCAGATTCTTGTGTATAATACTTCAAATAGAATGGATGCCACCTTTACTGCCTCGGTTGTCGGTGAATCTGCGTCGTGGACACAGGAAAAGAAACTCTTTTGGGATGGTGATGGTAATAATACATTGCTTGCATCTTATCCTGCCGGAAGCGGATATGGAAGTTTTACGCTGCCGACAGACCAAAGCGATGAACTCAAACTGAAATCTGCCGACTATATGAACGCTTATTGCATCGGTTCAAAGAGTCAGGGTGCAGTAACATTTGCAATGCAGCATCGTATGTCAATGATTACCGCTACTTATACCGTTGAAAACGAGTTCGCACAGGGAACTGTTCTCTCCAAGGCAGAGGTTTATTCAACAAGTAGTACGGCTACCTTTGATTATACTCAGGAAGTCACTATGAGTGTTGATGAGGTGGGTCAATGGGTAAGTGCATACATCCGTGACGGCAAGTTTACCGCTATCGTGATGCCGGGTGAATACAAGGTCGGTGATGAACTGATGCGTGTGACGGTCGATGGAGCAACTGAGCCGCTTATCGTCAAAGCAAAAGAAGATTTCACCCTTGGCGAAGGTGAGCATCGTGCATTTACGCTTTCGGTTGGAAAGGAGTATATCGAAGCCGATGAGAATACAACAGCTGAAACCTTGCAAAACGCTATCGCTGCGAAGTTGGCAGCAGGCGAAACCGACATCCGAATTAAACTTGCCGAAGATGCTGATGCTACAATGTTCTCAGCCATTACAACAGCCCTCGCTGCTACTAATATTGCAGAAGGAAGCATCGATCTGACTATCAGCGGCGCAAAGACGGTTCCTGAGCATGGATTCTTTGATTCTGGTAATTATTTTGATAATGGCGAAAAAAACATAGCTGGTGACAAACTCAAGAGTCTGACGCTTACCGATGTGGAAACTATCGGAAAATATGCTTTCTCGGCTTGTACCAATTTGGAGGATGTCAATATGCCTAAGGTGGTTACTATTGGAGACTGTGCATTTAATGAGTATACAAAAGGTACAAAATTGACATCTCTCGACCTTCCCAATGCAACAACGATTGGCGAGAATGCATTTGCTTATAGTTCTTTGCTGACATCTGTAAATCTACCTAAGATGGTTACTATTGGATTACAGGCATTCGATAATTGCGACATTCGCACTCTTGACTTGCCTGAAGTAACGGAAATTGGTACTCATGCATTCGGGAGAAATGATAACCTCGTATCTTGCTCTGCATCGAAGGCTACTACAATTGGCGCTTATCCGTGGGGTAATTGCTCAAAGTTGGAGACTCTGGAACTTACAGCTGCCGGAGACTTTACGCTTGGCAATAATCTCTTTGCGAATACTCCGACGGGACAAATCAATCTTGTGCTGAATAAAGACAAGGAAAGTCAAGTTACTCAAAATGCTGATGGTACGGCGACTTGGAAGACTACAAACAGTAATGGAGGAAAATTAGAATATACTTTCAAGTCCATCACTACGCAGGAATAATCATTTAGGGCAGGATGGCTTGACAGCCTACCTGCTCACCAACCTCCCAAGCCGGGCGGGAGTTTCAAGTGCTCGGCAAGAGTATTAACATACTCAAAAACACGCCAGTCCCCATCGTTTCACTATGGTGGGGATTTTTTATGCTGTCATTTGGTGGATGATATTGCTGTATAAAGAAATATGTATGACATCGCTATAAATCTCTATACTTTTGCATCGTAGATCTACACGGAGAATCCGAAAATCCGAATAGTAAAGAGAGTAGGGAAAATAATAGTATTATGGATGCCTTTTGGGATTTTCTTGTTGCATTAAAAAGAGAAATAATAATTTCAGGCATTCTCTTTGCGAATGAATAAAAAAGTTGTATCTTTGCACCGACAGTTTCCGCCACGCTTCCCGTAGAACAGCGAACCAGGGCGGAACTTTTGCTTTTATACTATGATATATCCAAAGAATCCACTAGACTACGATGAGCAGATTAAGATGCTAAAAGATCGCGGACTGATTATCGCTGACGAACAGAAAGCCATAAACAGCCTGAGAGTTATCAGCTATTTCCGTTTGGCCAATTACCTCCGCCCGATGGAATACGACAAGGAGAATCATTTGTATAAGCCGAACAGCTATTTCGAGAATGCCATTGACCTTTATTTCTTCGACAAGGAATTACGTGGAGTTATCTTTGCAGCGGTTCAATCCATTGAGATTGCCTTACGGTCAAAGATGATACATCATGTTTCCATGAGATATGGAGCGTTTTGGTTTATGGATTCATCGCTTTTCAAAGACAGAAACATTCATGAACAGTGTCTGTCGTCAATGAGACAAGAATTAGCTCGCAGTAGAGAGGATTTCATCACTGACCATAAGGAGAAATACACAGAGCCGGATATGCCTCCTGTTTGGAAAACACTGGAGGTTACATCCTTTGGTACCCTTTCCAAACTGTTCTGTAACCTCAAGGATAATTCTGTCAAAAAGAAGATAGCACGAGAATTCAACTTACCACAGCATCTTGTGTTGGAAAGCTGGGTGAAATGTGCTGTCAATATCCGCAATTGCTTGGCTCATCATGCACGAGTCTGGAACAGAAACTTTCCAATCATGCCACAACTCAACGGTTCGTTCCGTGGCGATTGGATTAGAAACACCCATTTGTCAATGGTGAAGTTATATCCCCAACTCTGTTATATGCAATATATGCAAGCCCAGATTCACGGGGATGACGATTTCAAGCAAAAGCTGAAAGGATTACTCAATAATCATCCCAATGTTGATATTACGGCTATGGGATTTATCGATGGATGGGAAAACGAACCCCTATGGAGATAAGTGACAGTTCCGATAAGTAGCATTATCGCTATTATCGGGACTGTTTTTTATCGTCTTCTACCTCCGTGTTTATTCTTCTCTCCCCAAGGCATATCAGATGAAGAGCCACCGCCTCCGGTACCAACATGAGCCTGTGCAGGACCACCGGTCATCAATCCGAAAGAAGCTTCAAGCAATTGCGCCTGCATTTGACTGACCTGCTCGAATGGTTCAAAGAGTTCATTGACCAATTCATATTCTGTAAGTTCGCCATTCTGATATTTTTCTATGACGGGATTGTGCCACTCAAAATATTTTGCATCATCAAAAATCTCATTCCCCACCTTTGTCCAAATATGAAGACTTGGTATATTTGAATGGCGTGGCGACATGCGGATATTAGTAAGCGTAGCCCCCGAAGATAATCTATAACGGTGGGGATTTGCCTTGCGGTCGAGTTCCCTATTCTGTGTCTTCAGATTCTCGTTCTCTTTCTTATATGCATCCACTTCTCTGATGGTCTTCTTCAAAGTTTGTTCCAGATTGAAGCGTGCTTTTTCTCCATTTTCTGCCAGTAATTTCTTCTCCTTCTCCAATGCTTGTATTCGTTTCTGCAATGATTCAATCTTTGCGGTCTGTTCCATAATGGCGGTTCTTGCCTTTGCCAGGTCACCCTTATTGAAGAGACTTAGGATGAAATTCTTGCCCTCCTTAGCTGCTTCCTCCTCCTTTTTCAACTTGGCCAGTTTTACCTGTTTCGCTTCCGTTTCTTGAATGAGCATCTCGATATTCTCCTGAATGCTTTCCATCTTTTGCTTGTAATAGGTACTGTTGGAAATATGCTTGGCTACTGAACCGACAACACCTCGCTCAAGACCGAAGGCTTTCATTGCTTCGCCATAGCTGTCCTGATATTTGGTCAGCATGGAACGGTGCATCACGTCATCGGCAGTGAGCCGTGGGCCTCCTTTTGTGGTACGATATTTCTTCTGTCCTTCCCTCTCACGACGCTTACGTTCCGTGGTTACAATAGGGGTAATCGTAGCATGGAGGTGTGGTGTCTTTTCATCCATGTGCAGCACACATGATACCAAATTCTCTTTTCCGAAAGTGTCTTCTAACCAGCGGATATTGGCATTAGTCCATTCGGACAATCGCCCTTCCTGCTGTATCTTCATCATCTGGTCATGGCTGCCGCTTAAGATTATACACAGGTGGGTGGTTTGGTTCTTTCCGATTTTACGTTTGAGACCGGCATTGGCAAGACGGTTCTTGATTGCACCGTTCCTATCTTTTATCCCATCAGGGAAAGAAAGGATTTCACGATTGAGATGCGTTCTTGTAGAGTCAGCATTTTGGGGAATGAACGTCTTTCCGCTTTTGGTCTTTCTCTCTATGTGGGTACTCAATCCACTGCCGTTTGAATTACCACGTTGGATGTGGCATACTGCATATTGGGTCATGATAGTTTCTTTTGAATTTTGATTTTACTGTTTACTTTACAATGGTCGCTTTATAAAATTCCGTCCTTACAGAAATCATGGGTGATGATAGGGAAAAGAGATAGAACAGGTTGCCTGACGGGTGTCGAGAGGGTATCCCTTTCGCTTATCGGCTTTTTTAGCTGCCACTTATGGGTGCGGTCGTAGAAAAAATGCCGTAATAAGCTACGGAATTTTATAAAATACCCCTGTCTTAGCCAGCAAGCTGTCCACATCCATCACATAGGTAACTCTTTTACTTTCGGGATTCATTCAATGGACTTTTTATCCATGAAAGGCTCTTTGGCTTGATTCTTACTTTACTTATCTTTATTCCTATATATATGCATCTTGAATAAAGTAAAGTAACCGAAGAAAGCACCCTTGTTCAGTAACGATATCCACCCTTGTTGTATCTGTAGAGCTTTCCGTTGTCCTGTACAACCATTCTCTTGTTCCTGAGAAATGTGATTTCCGCTGCTGCCTTGTTCTTGTTAAAACTGCCAAGTATGGAACGGAACTCCTCTACAAGCCTGTCTTGAAGTTCTTCGTAATTTAGCTCGTCAGTCGCGGTCGGGAATATCCGTTCAAGGGCGGTTTCGTGATGCTCCTGTTTGATATCAAAGTAAGGGTCAAACTCTTTCTTTGGAGGACGACCAGCTTTCTTCGGTTCGGACACATAGTCCTCAACAAGTTCAGGAAGAATGTGGTCATTGATACGGAATGCAAAGGTGGGGAAAGTCTGTGAACGGGTATATAATGCGGACACCTTGCTCATGCTTTCATCGTTCTTGTCCTTTTCCACTTGAATGACGGTCTCCGCCTTGTTGTTTATCTCAGTTCCAATGTGTCCTCTGGCATTCTCGTCACCCTTGTTCTGGTGAAGGATTGTTTGGATGTGAATCTGATATTCGTCCGTCCAGCGCATCAGGATGGAAGTGACTTGCGTCGCCTCTAAAGGAGCATTGATGTCAAAGAGCAAATCACGTACTCCATCAATGATGACAAGGCCGATTCCTTCCGTGGTTGCAAGTACACATTCTATGATTTCGATACGTTCCTTAGGGGTGTATTTGCGCAAGGAAAGAAACTCCAAACGGTCATTGTCTTCACCATCGGGAAGATTGGCGAGGGCAAGGATTCTGGCAAGTGTTTTCTTGCAATGTGTCTTGCTTTGCTCCGTATCGATATAAAGAATCTTGTCCTTACCTTCAGGTAGGTTCACCTCATACGCAAGAACCTTTTCACCGCTCAGTGCAGCTGCTGTCATGGCAGAGACATTGAATGTCTTCTTGCTCTTGGCTTTTCCTATGGAGGCGCTGAAGTTACCCAATGTGCCGATTGGAATACCGTTTACTTTAATGACTACCATCCCTGTGTCATATTCCTCCGTCATGCTGATGCGTGATTCCTTCCATTTCGTTACCACATCTTCCCTATTGGGAGGTTGTGTCTTGATTGGGGTATTTGTCTCGCCCATTATCTCAGCCCTTTCTCTATGCGTTCCACATCGGACTGCTTGTAACAGTTCTTGCCTCCAATCTTATAACAGGTCAGATAACCGGAAGTGTTCCATCTCCACAACGTAGCACGGCTTTTACCCAAACGTTGCAATACTACAGATTCATCAAGCATGACATCATTGGCGGTTGCCAAGCGTATCTGTTCCTGTTCTTCAGCCCATTGTTGAAAAGCCTCTTTCAAGGTCTCTACGGAAGTAATAACCAATGTCTCATTTTGAGACGGATTGAAATTGTTGTTATCAGTCATGTTAGAATGGGCAGGGTTGCTGGCGACCCTCACGGCAAAACGCTTGCCTCGCACCTGCCCGGACTTCACTACATCAGTGAGGTCTGAAGTAGATTCGTGCTGCAAAAGTAGTATGCTTTGAAACGAACCTGAAATATCTTGGATTGTCATTACTTGCCGACCATCGAAAGACATTTATGTTAAAACATTTAACTCTAAAGAAGCATGAGGTTTCAAGTGTAAAAGTGCAGAAAATACAACATCCCAAAATAGCAAAGCCCACACTTGACATTACATCAAGTATGGGCCTGCAAAGTTTTGATTTATAAGAGAGACTAATCCATGAATGACTTTATCAGTCGCCACCACTGCATGAGTATGCTTTTGCGAGTGAATTTGCTTGCCAAAAAAGAGAGACGACCATCATCTTCTTTGGTATAGCCAATCCTTGTCCTCAGCGCACTGATGATGCGGTTTTTCTCCTTCTCTGTAAACCGTTCATGAAGATAGTTGTTATAAGCGGTCTTTGAGACATGACGGAACTCAGTGCTTATTTTAGCGTGGGCGATATTCCTTACCAGTCCTTCATCCCTTGCGCATACCATGACAAGTGCGGCACCTCTGCCAACCTCGCTGCTAATCAAAAAATGGAGTGTGTCAAGTATCTTTTCTGAGTGCTCAGGATATAGTATCTCATCCGAGAATGATGATGGCCTTTGTTGGAACACTACATGCTTCCATATATTCATAAATGTCAGCACCATTTGGGGAGATATGCCTTTGATGTAGTGGCGCAATAAGCCACTCACAAAATCATGAACCTCTTCATAGTGAGCCGTTGCACGGATGAAGAGATATTCCATGACGTTCTTCACCCGTCTTTCCTTACAGATAGTTTCCCATGGAAGTTCAGGTCTGTCGAGTATAAGGAGAATGGTCTTGGCTGCTGCCTCATTGGATGGTACAGGGATGTTGTCATCCAGCACACCATCCTTAAGCCGTTCTCTATAAAGGGAAAGGATGTATTCTATGTTCTTCTCTGTATTGCTCTTGCCGTACTGATATTCAATATCGGCTGTAATGTCTTCTATACTCTCTTTCATAAGTTTCAGTTTATACGGTTACACCGGTCTTGCTAAGTTCAAGCAGATTGGCAAGCTGCTCGGCTGTCATGGATTCGAACTGTTGCAGAAGCAGTGATTTTACTTCCGATTCTTTCCTGGCTTTTGCCACTTTCTTGGCTATGTTGGTTGCGAGTTCGATTCCGCTAATCTTGATATAATCATTGAAGACGCTTTCTGTCTTGTGTCCGCTGATGGACATCATTTCATAAGTATCAAGAATCTTTTCGAGATACATCAATGTGATTCCGGTACGTCTTGCCGTATGTGTCGTAGCAAGCTTATAACGGGGAATGACCGCTTCGCCCTGGCCGTTGCGTTTATAGGTTTCCTTACTCTGTTGTTCCTTCTTTTGGTGGTCAAGGGTTAGCTTGGTGGGAAGTTCAAGCTTCAGACTGGGCACTGTTTCTGCAAGGGTTTCCAATATTGTCTTTATCCTGTTATTCAAGCGTTGGTTCTGTATATTCGGAAGATTGTAGTTGTACTTCTCAAATATGCGGAGCAGGTTATCATTTAGAATGGGGATTGTAACCTCTGTTCCTGTTTTCTGCTGAACAAGCGTAATGATGCCTACACCATCATGAAAGGAGACGTTCCTTGCAGATATGCGTGAATAGTCCGAAAAACGTTGGCTGGTATAACAGCCTACAAGAAAGACATCACGCACACGGTCGTCCTCTCCCTCAAGTTCCATATCATAGAGCGCTTGGAGTTCTTCATTAGTGAGGTAGATTTCCACAACCATGTCTTCCTTGTTCACTTGTAACTTGGGGAAGTGTTCAAGAATGGTAGCCTTAAACTTATAACCCTCCTTAAAGGCGACATTGAGCATAGCGGAGAATACGGCAAGGTTCTTATTGATGGTCTTCTTCATATAGCCGTATTTTTCCATATACAGCACAAATTCATCAATCAGACGTTCGTTGATGCCGTCCCATTCAAACGGATGATCTTTGGAGAAACTTTCAAGTATCACAGCGAAGCCTTTGTAAGTATGGAGTGTTCCTTTCGAGTAGTTGTTACCCTTACGCTTGATGCTTCCGTTCTCCATCCCTTCAATTCTCTTCTGTACGAACTCTAAAAGGCTCGGTCTGCGTGCATCCTGTAGCTTCTTGACCAGTTCGGCATTGGCTTCCGCCTGTTCCCTCTTTTTAGAAATAATTGTCGTTCGGCTGATTTCCGAAGGATTTACGGTCTTCACCGTTTCATAGACTCCAAGAATGTCCTTGCGAGTAAGTGCTTCTTCAGGAAGTGACATAATGATGGCATTGAGCGAAGCCACGAAAGCCTCTATATCTGTTTTCTTTTTCATGAGGCTTTCCCTATAAGCGGCATTCAGCTTGCCTCGCTTGGGGATGAAGATTTCACCGTCCACAAATTCTTCCTCCTTCACGGTTACAGGAGACTTAAATTGCGGTCGGTTGGTACGGGTGATGTCCATTCGTACTAAAATGTGACGTTCGCCTTGCTTATTTTCCTTTTTTGCGAGAGATAATGTTGCTTTTGCCATACATCTATATTTTGAAGTTCGGTGCAAAGGTAGCAAAATTCCCCGAAAATAATGTCACAAATAATGTCACAATAATGAGATTTTATGAAATATTAGCGAAACAAGGTAAAATTGCTAATCTATTGTAATATAGCATACTATATTTCTTTTGTTTAATTTCTTTTCATTTATTTTTCAAGTGTTTTCATCTATAAGGGGTATTAGGCTACCCCATGGGGATTATATTGGACAACGGGCAAGCCCTAGCATGTGATGATTTGTCCAATCGACACTTAGTTAGTTAGTACCGAATTCATCATAAAAAAGAAATTCCGCAATTTATTTGGAGGTTTATCTGATTATTATGTAATTTTGCACCCACTTTTGAAAACCATATAAAATTTAGCAATGCAGCAAAGTAGAATGAACATATTAACAACATCAATTCGAGGCAACAAATGCTTTGAAGGTATGTCGTATGTTCATACTATTAGCATTGAATCCATCGGTTTAACTTTCCAACAAACGTATAAATCAATAGAGATATAGTTAGATGCCTATATCTCGCTAGAGAAATAACAACAGAATAGTTGGAAAGTCCTTACCAAACTTTCCAACTATTTTTGTTTTATACCCATTGGTGACGTTCTTCCTCTCCGTCTATTCCGTACAATGGCAATCAACAAGATTTAGTATTAACTACGCAGGGATGCGGTAAAAATGGAGAAACTATGAATTACAAATTTGACGGAAATAAGGTGTTTTTTACATCTGACACTCACTTTTATCACGCCAACATTATCAACTTCTGCAAAAGGCCATTTGCAAATGTCGAGACAATGAATGAGGCGTTAATTGAAAATTGGAATGCAGTTGTTGGTGCAAATGATATTGTTTTCCACCTTGGGGATTTTTGTTTTGGCGGCTCGGCTGAATGGACTAACATACTCAATAGGCTCAATGGTAAGATATATCTTATCATCGGCAACCACGATCTCAAAAATCTCAGAAAGGGATATTACAAGAGGTTTGAAGATGTTGTAATGCAGATGCACATAGAAGTGGACAAACAAAGGATTTACTTAAACCACTGCCCATTCTTGTGCTATGCTGGAGCCTATGACGGTGCTTGGCAACTATTTGGTCATGTGCATACATGTGAAAATAATATTGGCAAAGATGCTCCACGATTGAATATGATTTTCCCTACACAGTATGATGTCGGAGTTGATAACAACAACTTTACACCTGTATCTTTTGAGCAGGTAAAGCGAATAATAGGAAAGCAAAAAGAACAATTTAACAAGAATAACAGATAGGAAGGTTGAATTATGAAAATACAATACGCATCTGACATACATTTGGAGTTGTCAGATAATTTAAGATTTATAAAGAGTGAGCCATTTGAGGTTACTGGTGATGTGTTGGTTTTTGCAGGTGATACTGGTTATTTACGGGATAGGACACTCCCTAATTTAAGATTCTGGAAGTGGGCATCGGCAAACTACCGAGAGGTATTACTTGTTCCTGGGAACCACGAGTTCTATGGAAATGGTGATGTGTTAGCCTATGGCGATTGCTGGAGTCGTGAGATTCTGCCTAATGTGCATTACTACCAAAACAAGGTGGTGAGAATTGATAATGTTGATTTTATCCTCTCAACCCTTTGGTCGCACATTCGTCCAGAGGATGAGTATTTTGTACATCGTGGAATGAATGACTTTCGGCAGATTCTGTATAATGGTCGTCGCTTTACGCCTGCTGATTTCAATGCTGAGCACGAGAAGTGCCTGGAGTTTATCAAGCAGAGTGTAGCTGAGAGCACAGCCGAGCGTATTGTGGTAGTAACCCATCATCTGCCATCAATGGCCGTTGTGGCTCCTGAGCATAAAGGCAGTTTGCTGAATAGTGCATTCGCTACAGAGTTGGGCAACTTTATTGCTGATAGCCGCATTGATGCGTGGATTTTCGGCCACTCACACGCCAACGAGGAGGCAATCATCGGGAATACACGCCTTGTCTGCAATCAGCTTGGCTACGTCTATTACAATGAGCATCTTGCTGGATTCGATGGCAAACGATTTATAGAAATCACATAATTGAAAATTTAGTGAATTTATGAAGAACCTATCAAATAGATATTTTTACGAAGTCCATTACTCTGTTGATGACAATGGAAATATCCATCGTTGGAATGGGGATGTATATGCAGATAGAAATAATAGGCTTTACAAAACAAAAATGAAGCCTAATGACCTGCCTGAATATTATTGCGAAGTACAAAGGTATGGCAATCGTTATGATATAATAAACGCCAGTGGAGTTGTTGATATAGCATACTCTTGGGTTAAGGAAAATCATTTTATGAAGGACTCTGTTCTACGTATCTCATATACAGGAGAATTGAAACCATACTATGAGAAGTATAATATTAATGGGAAGGAAATAGTAAGTTTTTCACCTTCATATACCAATGAAGATGAAATGATTTTCGGCAATAGCATCTTTAAATTTCTTGCTTATTGCAAAAAGTATTCAAGGATTAACTTGAATAAGGTAAGAAAGTCATTCATTGAGCAATGTGAATGGTTGAAGAACAACGAGCCTGAATTTGCTCCTCATAGTGGTAAAGATGAAAATGGCAATACCGTTTTCCCCGACTTTGGAGAATGGTTTGATAACGAGATAAACGATTTAATAACACAAACATAAAATAAACAGTTATAGATTATGAGTTTAGATGTAACAATAATATACAAGAAACCTAAAATGGTGAAATACAATGCAACCCATGCTGCATGTGGTAGTACTTTCATGATTGTTCCCGACGATGTAGCCACAGAGGAGACAGAGTGGAGTGCAAACATCACTCACAACATGAGTAGAATGGCACTGCAAGTTCCCATCTGTGTTAAATACAGGAATAAGGAGTATAAGGGCACTTTATATGACTATGTATGGGAGCCTGGAGAGAATGGCAATATTACCACCTCTATAATGAGTAAGATTCTTGCTCAAGGTATCGCCTATATGGTTGAGAATAGGAAAAAACTCCTTCCTTTTAATCCTGCAAACGGATGGGGTTCTTATGATGGATTTGTTCCTTGGCTGATAAAATACAAGGAGGCCTGCGAGGACAATCCTGGTTGCAAGATAAGGGCAAGTATATAAGATTCGCTCCAAGTCAGCAGAATAATTGTTGCTTGGAGCGATGTTTTATGTCCTGTTATTTCGAATTATAAATATCCTTAACGCGCATAATCCGCCAAATCGCTTTTAAAATACATGATTTGGCGGATTATAAATAGAAGAATCACATTATACTGTGATTTTGTCACATGATGCTATCGAAAACAACTCATATTTAACCAAATTCGCAATATATTGTGAATTCTGCTTGTTTTGTTCGTTAAAACACTCTATATTTGCATCAAATACCAATATATTGTGAATATGAAAGCGTTGGGAATGCAGATTAAGGCTCGCAGATTAGCTCTTAAAATCAAGCAACAAGATTTGGCTGATTTGGCTGTTGTGAGTATAAATACAATTGTTGCTATCGAACGTGGTACAGGAAATCCGCGTATTGATACATTACTTTCTGTATGCGATGTGTTAGGATTACAACTTGTAACTAAGTTAAAGGATTAACATTATGAGACAATGTGAAGTGTATCTACACGGAATAAAGGCTGGTGTATTAATTGAAAATGACAATCGTGAGTTTATGTTTACTTACGATAAAGCATATTTGTTGAGTGAAAATTGTGATGCAGTGAGTCTGACATTACCGCTTCGTTCTGAACCTTATAGTTCACCGTTCCTATTTTCTGTATTCGCAAATATGCTATCAGAAGGGGACAATCGCCAAATACAATCTCAACTACTTCGTATTGATCCTGAAGATGATTTTGGAATACTATTGGCTACTTGTCAATATGATACCGTTGGAGCCATTACCGTTAAACCGATAGAATTATGAAAGATTTAACTGTTTGCCCTTCAATATTACAAGAGGGCTATGATACCTATTCGCCTATAGCTCGAAGAACTCTATTTGATGGTCATGCTGTATCTCATATTTTCTCTGAAGCAAGTCCAGACACAGGAACAGTTGAGGCAAATGAAGCTGTAAAAAGTGTTGGACGTATATCGCTCTCAGGTGCTCAGCCCAAATTTTCCATTGTTGTAGATGATGATAAACTACGATATATTCGTGAAGGAGAACAAGGAACATTTATCCTTAAACCACGTCCTACAGCATATCAAATCATAAATAAGGATTTTTGTGTTGCCAATGAGCACGTAACTATGCAAATTGCATCACAGGTATATGGTATTGAAACGGCTGCAAATGCGCTTTGCTTCTTTGATGATGGCACTCCTGCATATATTACACGCAGATTTGACGTACATAGTAAGGGTAAATACAAACAAGAGGACTTCGCTGCATTATTGGGTTACACAAAAGATAACGCAGGATCTAATTACAAATATGACAAAGCCAGCTACGAAGAGTGTGCCGAGGTAATACATCGCTATGTAAAGGCTACACTGATTGATATACGTAGATTTTTCCGCATAATCCTGTTCAACTTTGTTACATTGAATGATGATGCACACTTGAAGAACTTTTCTTTGATAGAACGTAATGGTGAATATCGTCTATCTCCTGCCTATGACCTTATCAATACATCTTTGCAGCTTATGAATCCTCATATTTTTGCTCTTGACAAAGGTCTCTTTAAGGAGGGAATGGCATTTTCTGATACTCACACCATCAGCCGTTCTGATTTTGAAGAGTTCGGTAAGCGTATTGGACTTCCTATAAAAGTAATAAAACAAGAGATTGATATGTTCGCGGCAGAACAACCTTTAGTTAAAGAATTACTTGGCCGTTCGTTCCTTTCACCATCTTTGCAAAAACAATATTGGATGGCATTCGATTACAGACGTAAAATGCTGAATTTTTAAGGCATAAATAAAACAATAATAAATTATCGTTTGCGTTAATATAGCAAACAATGCCGTCGTTTACTTATCGCGCACGATGATTTATAGTACTCATACAAAGGAAAAAACTAAATTCACACATTTGTGTAATTTCCAACGATAAACATTGAGTATTATCGCTAAAAAAGCGTACCTTTGCATAAGAAATCATTTGGAACGCAAATGCGGTAAGAGGCTGAATATAAATCACTTCAATTTGGCGTCTACGAAACTTGAAAATGAGCTAGAAAAGCGCGGTACAACACGTATATCGAAATCACTGATTATCAGCACAATGAATTTGTGAGTATTTTCCGTGTCATTGTAAAAATGTGAGTTGTACCGATTAAAAGGCTAAAACGCTTTCAATCAATAGTGTAAATGTGTTGCATCGGTAAGTAGCTGATTATCAACAATATTACAATATATCGCTAACTGTCTGAAAGCCACCGTTTTGGTGGCTTTTTTCATTTTAACACTTTCCATTTGAAACTTGTTACAACCAGTTTTTAAGGGTAAATTTGGCTCAAATATCGTTCCTATCCCTAAATTTTGCGACCAAATGGCAATCGGAAAATGACATATATGGCACCTTATGCAAAAACTGCAAAAGTGATAAATGTGCGCCCGTTGACATGTTGGACACCTCGTGAAAATTCCTGCAAATACCTGAAAATTGCTGCAAAGGAAATGGACGATTTTAACATGCCAAAAAAATGAAGATATTAAAGAAATGTTTAACATGTGGAGCAGAGTTTATTGCATCCAAGATGTCAAATAAATACTGCTGTAGAGAGTGCGAACGTGACGCATCTCGCAAACGTGAAGCAAAACGTAAAAAAAGTGTCCGGGAAAGTGAAAAAGAAGCAGCTCTTGATAAAGAAAGAGACGCAGTTGCTTCACGACCATTTTTGACACCCTCAGATGTTGCCTTATTACTTGATATGAGTGTTAGCACTGTTTATAGATGTTTCTATTCCGGAATCATCAAGGCAGTGAGAATACGTAGAAAAACCCTTGTCCGTCGTGAGGATCTTGACAAATACTTTGAGGATGCAGGACCTTATAGAAAAAGAAGTTACAAGCGTAAGCAAGAACAAGAATACTATACCCTACAAGAGATTATGGATAAGTATAAAATTGGACGTAAAGCTGTATGGGGGCGTTGTGACAGATTAGGCATCCCTAAAGTTTACGAAGGGCGTAATACTTTCTACAGTAAAAAGCTTATTGACGCAAATTTCTCTGAGCTTCTTGATGTCATCGACATTGATAACTATTACACATTGAGTCAAATCATGGAAATGTACAATATGACTCAGGGTGCGACTCTTTGTTTTGTAAAATACCATGCGGTTCCCAGGGTAAAGAGAAATGGCAGGTCTTATTATTCTAAGGTTCATATAGATTGTATAAAACACAAGACCGATGAAATTGATCCTGACTGGTACTCTTATGAAGAAGCTATGCAAAAGTATGGCATAACTAAAGATCAGGTAAGTTATACTCTAAAGACCTATAGCATTAAGACTGAAAAGCGTGGAAAATTCACCATGATTTATCGGACGGATTTTGATAATATCATGCATCAACGTCTTCAAAATTCAACTCCACTAATAAAGTCAAATGGTGATGAAAAGGTTGTTTTCACGGCAAAGCAACAGGAAAAAATCTGTCCAGCAACTCCTGAAGGATACTATTCTACTGATGAGGTAGCAGAGATGTTTAAAATATCAATAAAGCATGCTGGAGTTATAACAAGAGAGAACAACATACCTAAGATAGCACTGAAAGGATTTAATTTCTATGAGAAGGGATCCATTGACCTGTTATACAACAAAAAGAATAAGTATGCAGAAATCACAGACTGGATAACGCCAGAGGAAATGCGTACAACATTTAAAATGACAGCAGATGGTGTACGCTCTTTTATTCATAGACATAAGATTCCAGCAAAGGTTGAGTATGGTAGTACCTATTATTCCAAACAACACATAGAGGAAATAAAGAATGGATATTTTGTTGGTAGAGACAGGTATTATTCCGTAGAAGAATGGTAAAGCATGTCCCAATACATCCCCAAGTAAACCACGGGGATTAAGCATGGCAGATGGGATTTTTTCGTTGCACAAGACAAAAAAGGCGGCCCCACCTGCCGCCTGTAGATTGATAAAGAGAGAATTCCATCCTACGCGAGATGATCAAAGCCATATGGATCCAGCTTCCACATCCCCCGCCTGGTAGGTATAGGAGATGAACTCCTCAAGCGCCTCCTTCCATGTAAGACTGAAGGTTTTCATGATGGAGTGTAGCGTGCGGTTGCTGTCTTCATCCAGGCTATCCTCCCCGATCAGGTTCACATCTGCCTCCGGGTCCACATCAACAAACTCCTCGCGGCTCCAAAACACCACTACCGGGATGCTCAGGTTAATATCCCATGTTCCACGCTGGATCAATACCCCGGAGGGCTTGTAGAACGGGTCAAAGCCGTTTGTCTGCGGGTTCTTTTTAGAATTGTAGCCGTGATACAGGCGGAGTTTCAGGTCAAACTCCTTGCGGTCCTTCAGGAACCGGATAACTCCTTTTAATCCTACCGGGTTAGTGCCTCCCGTAATTTCCGCCTCGTTGTCATGTTTGGTCTTGTCCCAGGGCGTGGTATCCACATAGAGATAATCCACCAGTGCCTCCGGATCATTGTCGTCAGCTTCCGGTTTCCCGTCAAAGGTAGGTCTCACGTTCTCCGGGGTGAAGAAATGCTGGTGGATATTCTCCTGCCCGTTCTCCACGAACTGGCCGTTCATTAACTCTCCTTTGGAATTGTAGTAATAGATAAACATCAGGTAAACCGGGGCCGGGGTAAAGTTGTTTCCATTTTTATATTCGCCGTTTTTCTGAACGTAAAACTTGCCCTGGCTTCCTTCAGCAAGGGTCCATCCACTGCCGGTCTTCAGTTCATAAGTGATCTCCTGGACACGTTTCATATACCTGGCTGGGGATTCCGGATTTTGGTGGGGACCTCCGGCCTTCTGTATCTCGTTCCAGTCAGCGTGCAGGTGGCATTCAACGAGGCGGACGGTCATTTTTGCCGGGTCCTCATGCAGTTTGTTCTTCGTCTCGTCTTCTGGTATTACA
>OHAE01000334.1_pt1 | contig 44967 bp, 37 predicted proteins | sample 1577061 | NCBI WGS metagenome assembly OHAE01 (sample SAMEA3541535, study PRJEB24748) | human gut metagenome | biome: human gut; feature: human-associated habitat; material: faeces | place: China | collected 2012
CTTCCAAGACCGTTTTTATCCTTTGACTCTTTCTCTTGTTCCTGTCTTTATAAATGTATATTCTTTGCGATGATAATTCTCTTATTTTTTTTTTCTTCTCCCTTGTTGATTTTCTATCTTCCCCCCCTGATTGACTTGTGTTTTTTATGTTCTATTCCCTGTTTTATCGGACTAACGTAAAAACCTGAGGGATTTTATCTCCTATTATTATCTCTACTTCCTTGATTTAAAAGCTGCAATATTGAAATAGGAGATTGATTTTATTCTCTAGTATAAAATAAGAAGTGAGAGATTACGTTATACATATAATGTATCCTTATTTTTTTGATTATGCAATTTACAGATAGAATAAAGCAGGTTAAGATTATTTTAGTAGTAATAGCTGTTATTATCGCATTGTCTTCTTTATTGGTTTCTCATTTTCTGATAAAAGATTTGTCAATAGAAGAAAGTAATAAAATGGAGGTTTGGTCGGAAGCTCTTCGGGCTATCAACAATGCGGATGAGAACATTGATCTTACATTAGTTCTTAAAGTTCTGACTGGAAATAATACAATCCCGGTTATTGCTATAGATAAAAATGGAACGATCCAAACTTATAGAAATATCGCGATTCATGGTAAAGACACTACGGATTATTTGAATAAGAAATTGGAAGAATTAAAATATACGAATCATAAGATTCGGATTAATTTGGAGAATTCTGATGCAGTAAGCAGTAAGGCTGATAATGATTATATAGATGTTTTTTATGATGATTCGTTGATGTTGAAGCGTTTGGCTTCCTATCCTTATGTGCAATTGGGAGTTGTTCTTATTTTTGTTATTGTAGCAATCTTTGCTTTGCTTAGCTCTAAGAAAGCCGAACAAAATAAAGTTTGGGTTGGCTTATCTAAGGAAACAGCCCATCAGTTGGGTACGCCTATTTCTTCCTTAATGGCATGGGTCGAAATTTTGCAGACAAAATATGCCGATGACGAATTGCTTCCTGAGATGAACAATGATGTGAAGCGATTGCAGATGATAGCAGATCGTTTTTCCAAGATAGGTTCAATGCCGGAACCTCAAACGAATAATTTGAATGAGATTATAGAAAATGCTACAAGTTATATCTCTCGTAGAACATCCAATAAGGTACAATTTATTAAAAAGCTCCCATCTACTCCGGTAGTTGTTAGGTTGAATGATTCTCTTTTTGAATGGGTAATTGAGAATCTATGTAAGAATGCCATTGATGCCATGGATGGACAAGGTACAATTACTATTTCGGTATTAGATGCTCCTTCCAAGGTATATATTGAAGTTGCAGATACCGGTAAGGGAATACAGAAATCAAAATTCAAGACTATTTTTACTCCCGGATATACAACTAAAAAAAGAGGTTGGGGATTAGGACTCTCGTTGGCAAAAAGGATTGTAGAAGAATATCATCGTGGTAAAATATATGTAAAGCGTTCAGAAATTAATAAGGGAACTGTTTTTAGAATAGAACTTAAAAAATAAAGTTTTAGTTCAATATGTATAATAATAAGGATAATTATTTGTATCTTTGTCGCCCGATTCTGTTTGATCGTTTGTGATTAATGGAAAAATAAATAGAAAAGCTTGTTATTCAGGCTTTTTTTATAACTTTGCAAGGATTTTTAAGTGATAAGGCTTTGGGAAAGTTTGATAAATATAGAATAGATTTAAAAAACATGCGGAACGACTCTTGTGAGTATGAATTTCTGCTTGATAATCTGTTCTTTGCAAATATTGATGGACCGGAAGTTCAGAAAGGAAAAGTTAATGTTGTTTTGAAAGTAAAAAAAACATCGAGGGCTTTTGAACTGGATTTTCAAACGGATGGAATTGTTTTGGTTCCGTGTGACCGTTGTTTGGATGAAATGGAATTGCCTGTTTCTTCTACGGATGTACTTTTTGTCAAATTTGGCAGTAATTATGCAGAAGAAGGAGATAATATGGTAGTAATCCCAGAGGAAGAAGGTGATATCAATGTTGCGTGGTTCATGTATGAGTTTATTGCGTTGAATATTCCGATGAAACATGTGCATGCTCCTGGAAAATGTAATAAGTCAATGATGGGAAAACTGAATAAACACTTGAAAACTACTTCAGACGATGAAGATACAACTTTTGAATCTTCTGTTGAAGAACAGATAGAAGAAGTGGAAGAAGAGCAGGCGGTTGATCCCAGATGGAATGAATTAAAGAAAATATTAGATAATAATTAAAGTTTAGAAAAATGGCACATCCTAAGAGAAGACAATCAAAAACGAGAACTGCAAAAAGAAGAACTCATGATAAAGCAGTTGCTCCTACATTAGCAATTTGCCCAAACTGCGGTGAATGGCATGTTTACCACACTGTATGTGGAGCTTGCGGATATTACAGAGGCAAGTTAGCTATTGAAAAAGAAGCTGCTATTTAATTGGTAGCCTTGAAGTAAGTTTGTATATTTATATAGCCTGAGAGCTTAAGCTCTCTGGCTTTTTAGATATACTGTTGCACAATTAAAATTATGTTGATGGAAAAGATAAATGCAGTAATCACAGGAGTCGGCGGATATGTACCTGATTATGTCTTGACAAATGATGAGATATCAAGAATGGTGGATACCAATGACGAATGGATTATGACTCGAATCGGAGTAAAAGAACGCCGTATTCTGAATGAAGAAGGATTAGGCACGTCATATATGGCTCGTAAAGCGGCTAAACAATTAATGCAAAAAACAAATTCTAATCCGGATGATATAGATGCTGTTATTGTTGCTACTACTACTCCCGACTATCATTTTCCCTCTACTGCTTCTATTCTTTGTGATAAACTTGGCTTGAAAAATGCTTTTGCATTTGATTTGCAAGCTGCATGTTCAGGCTTTCTTTATGCTTTGGAAACAGCGGCTTCGCTAATTTGTTCCGGTAGACATAAAAAGCTAATTATCGTTGGGGCTGATAAAATGTCTTCAATGGTAGATTATTCAGATAGAGCAACATGCCCGATTTTTGGTGATGGTGCAGCCGCTTTTATGGTGGAAGCAACAACGGAAGATTATGGTATTATGGATTCTATTCTGCGTACAGATGGTAAAGGACTTCCTTTCTTACATATGAAAGCCGGAGGTTCTGTTTGCCCACCTTCTTATTTTACGATAGATAATAAAATGCATTATATATATCAGGAAGGTCGTACTGTATTTAAATATGCGGTATCTAATATGTCTGATGTTACTGCTGCTATTGCAGAAAGAAATCATTTGGATAAAAGTAATATTGATTGGATTGTTCCGCATCAGGCTAATTTGCGTATTATTGATGCTGTAGCTAATCGTTTGGAAGTTTCGTTAGATAAGGTAATGATAAATATCCAGCGTTATGGAAATTCAAGTGCAGGTACGCTTCCATTGTGCATATGGGACTTTGAAAGTAAGTTGAAGAAAGGTGATAATTTGATTTTTACAGCCTTTGGTGCAGGATTTACTTGGGGAGCTGTCTATGTGAAGTGGGGTTATGATGGTAGCAAGGAATAAAAATATATAAAACAATAATTCCAAATGAACGCATCCTTATTTCGATGCGTTTTTTTGTCTGTAATCAATTAAATAAGTATGCATAAAGCCGGATTTGTAAATATTGTGGGTAATCCTAATGTAGGGAAATCTACTTTAATGAATGCGTTGGTAGGGGAGAGGATTTCTATTACGACCTTTAAAGCACAGACTACCCGTCACCGTATCATGGGTATATTGAATACAGATGATATGCAGATTGTATTTTCGGATACTCCGGGAGTGTTGAAACCGAATTATAAATTGCAGGAATCCATGATGAACTTTTCTGTTTCAGCTCTGTCTGATGCAGATGTATTACTTTATGTAACAGATGTGGTAGAGAAGCCTGACAAGCATAATGATTTTATTGAAAAGGTTCGTTTGCAGACATTTCCTGTTCTTTTGCTTATTAATAAAATTGATTTAACGGATCAGCAAACGTTGGAGAAGCTGGTAGAAGAGTGGAAAGAGTTATTGCCACAAGCGGAAATAATTCCTATATCGGCTATTTCTAAGTTCAATATAGATTATGTATTAAGAAGAATAAAAGAATTACTCCCGGACTCTCCGCCTTATTTCGGGAAAGATCAGTGGACGGATAAGCCTGCTCGTTTTTTTGTTACGGAGATAATCAGGGAAAAGATATTACTTTATTATGATAAGGAGATTCCTTATGCAGTAGAAGTAGTTGTAGAACAATTTAAAGAAGAACCTAAGATGATTCATATAAATGCGGTGATTTACGTAGAAAGAGAATCGCAAAAGGGTATCATTATAGGAAAACAAGGAAAGGCGTTGAAGAAAGTTGCTTCGGAAGCGCGTAAAGAATTAGAGCGTTTCTTTAATAAAACCATTTATTTGGAGACGTTCGTAAAAGTTGATAAGGATTGGCGAAGCTCTGATAAAGAGTTAAGGAATTTTGGTTATCAATTGGATTAAAAAAGTATTCACACGACTGTGATAGTCGTTAAAATGAGAAACTATGGGAAATTTAGTAGCGATTGTAGGACGCCCGAATGTGGGGAAATCGACTTTATTTAATCGTTTGACGAAAAGTCGTCAGGCTATTGTAAATGATGAAGCCGGGACAACCCGTGATCGTCAATATGGCAAAACAGAATGGTTAGGACGAGAGTTCTCCGTGGTAGATACAGGGGGATGGGTCGTCAATTCGGATGATATTTTTGAAGGCGAGATTCGTAAACAGGTTGTGCTGGCGATGGATGAAGCCGATGTTATTTTATTTCTTGTCGATGTGACGAATGGAGTCACCGATTTGGATGAGCAGGTTGCTGCGATTCTTCGTAAGGCAAAGACTCCGGTTGTTCTGGTTGCCAATAAAACGGACAACAATGATTTGCAATACAATGCTCCTGAATTCTATAAACTGGGTTTGGGGGATCCTTATTGTATTTCTGCAATGAGCGGCAGTGGAACCGGTGACTTATTGGATGTAATTGTCTCCAAATTTAATAAAGAAACAGATGAAATCTTAGACGAGGATATACCTCGTTTTGCAGTAGTGGGCCGTCCTAATGCCGGTAAATCATCTATCGTTAATGCGTTTATAGGTGAAGACCGTAATATCGTTACAGAGATTGCGGGTACTACTCGCGATTCCATCTATACCCGTTACGATAAGTTTGGCTTTGATTTTTATCTGGTAGATACTGCCGGTATACGTAAAAAGAATAAAGTAACTGAAGATTTGGAGTATTATTCAGTTGTCCGTTCTATTCGTTCCATCGAAAGTGCCGATGTTTGTATTCTGATGTTGGATGCTACACGTGGTATTGAAAGTCAGGACTTGAATATCTTTTCACTGATTCAGAAAAATCAGAAAGGTTTGGTTGCCGTTGTAAATAAGTGGGATTTGGTTGAGAACAAGACAGATAAAGTGATGAAGGAATTTGAAAGTGCTATTCGTTCCAGATTTGCTCCATTTGTTGACTTCCCGATTATTTTTGGATCGGCTCTTACTAAGCAACGTATTTTTAAAGTGCTTGAAGCTGCCAAGGAAGTATATGAAAATCGGAAGAACAGGATATCTACATCACGATTGAATGAGGAACTTCTTCCTCTTATAGAGGCTTATCCTCCTCCTGCAATAAAAGGAAAGTACATTAAGATCAAATATATCACTCAGTTACCGAATACCCAAGTACCTTCATTTGTGTTCTTTGCAAATTTGCCACAATATGTGAAAGAACCATATAAGCGTTTTCTCGAAAATAAGATGCGTGAGAAGTGGGACTTGACCGGTACCCCGATTAATATATTTATCAGACAAAAATAAAATAAGCTAAAGTGCTTTTACATCGATACGGTCGATTGTTTACAAACGATAGGAGTTTGCAGACAATCGACCGTATGTTTGTTTATAACCGTCCGTATGTCTTTTTTGAATCAACCTGATGATTATTTCAAACATTGTGAAGTCTCTCTTAGGATGCTACACTGGAACTTTATTGATAAAATGCTTCAGCTGATATAGGTAGAGAATAAATTGTTTTTTAAGTTCTAAGAGAAAACACTTTGAGGATTATAATAAATGGTTATTTTTGCAGAAATACACAGAAAGTAGTGATGAAAAAGAAATCTTTGTGCCTGATAATTTTGATACTGTTTATCCCATTAACGATATGTGGAGAGGAAGACCTTTCTTTTGAATCTTTACAATTGAAATCTTCTGAGAGCAAAAAGGCGGAAGACTACTATAAACTATGCGAATATTGTTATGAGCATGATGTTGAGCTATCTTCTTTTGCTGTTTGTTTGGATTCCATGAAATATGCGGCTTTACGGGAGAAATCGGTTTATTATCTGGCTCAGTATTACAATTTACATGCCGAATATGCTTATGCTTTGGACTCCATGAGGCTTTATGCCGAGAATAAAAAGAAGGCCTATCTGCTGTTTAAAGGTTTGCATCGTTCGGATTTGCAAGCCGATTGCTGTGGTGAGTTAGGATACTACTATAATATTATAACCAGTTATGATTCTGCGCGTTATTATTTGCGGGAAGGTATACATCTGTTTGAACGTTTGGATAAAAATGATACTTATCTCGCTTTGCTTACCAATCTGGCAAGTTCTTATTTGTATGAAGGAATCAATGACTCAGCATTGGTGCACAGCCAAAATGCCTTGAAGTGGTCCGAGCAAATGAAAGATACGGTCATGCAAATCGAGAACCTGAACCAACTCGGAGTTATTTACCGTAAAAAGAATATGCCGGATCAAAGTATCCTTTTCTATGAGAAGGCATTGCATCTCTGTGATTTGATAGGACAAAAAATGAGAGTTCCGTCCCTCTATTTCAATATTGCAATTCTGTATGCTGAAAGTGATCGGCTTGAGGAAGGGCTTGACTTTTCTCGAAAAGCATTGGATTATTCTTTAAAAATAGGTGATAAAAATATAATCGGTGCTTCTTTTATGAATTTAGGAAGCCTGTTGGTTAAGAATAAGATGTATGACAATGCGATTGATACTTTGAGGAATGCCATATCAATCGTATCGGAGGTTGGAAACCTGCGGACATTATTCTTGGCTTATCAGAATATGACAAATGCCTTTTATAAATCTTCCCGGCTTGATTCTGCTTGGGTTTATCAGGAGAAAGCAGACAAACTAGCTGCTAAGTTTGATTCGGAACCGCAACTTTTTAATTATTATCAAGGTAAAGCCTCTTTGTTAAATGCTACCGGGAGATATAAAGAGGCTATTCCAATTTACCATCGACTTTTGCAGAATTATATTGATTTCCCTCAGGATTTCCGAAAGTTTGAGGCGTATAACGGTTTGGCTGTTTGCTATGCTCGGTTAGGCGAATTTGATAAGGCATATTGCTATCTTGATTCGGCCTATATATCGAAAGACTCGGTATTGACCGGCGAACGTTCCAAGCAGATGTCCGATTTTATGGTTAAGTATCAGACCAAAGAGAAAGAGCTTGAAATAGCACATTTGAAAGAGAAACAGTCAAGACGGCTACTCTATTATATCATCAGTTGGTTTGTAATTGTACTATTTATCCTTTATAGAGCTTTTAGAAATAAGATAAAAATCACCAAGTTATCCTTGCTGGCGAAAGAGAAAGAAAAAGAATTTATGGTTTTGCAGAAAGAAACGGAAGTTCGTTTGACGCAAAAGTATATTGACGGGTTGGAGGCGGAGCGAAAACGATTGGCGCAAGAGCTACATGATGGTGTGTGCAATAATTTGTTTGCTTTGGAAATGAATATGAACGCATTGACGGATAGTCCGGATAGTTTGAAGGAATCAGTTGCAATGCTTCATCAGATACGTGAAGACGTGCGTGGCATTTCACACGAATTGATGCCACCGGTGTTTCAATACGCTACTATTGATGAAATGCTTTCGGATTATATCTCTCATTTGTGTCGGACAGCTTCAACAGAGATTCAGTATTATTCTACACGAACCGTGGATTGGGGGAAACTGCCGCAAGAAGTCGGGTATGAGGTTTATCGTATTGTGCAGGAGACGTTGAATAACAGCCTTAAATATGCAGATGCTTCTTTGATTGAAGTTTCTTTGGTTTACAAAAATAACCTGTTGATGATAACGGTCAGTGATGATGGGAAGGGATTTGATTTAAATAAAAAGAATAAAGGGGTAGGCCTCCGTACGATTGCGGAACGCGTTAAAAGTATCGGAGGTGAACTAAACATAAAAACCGGTACCACCGGAACGATGGTAACTGTAACTATAGATATGGAGAAAAAGTATGGCGGACAAGTTAACGGCAATATTATTGGTAGATGATCATGAATTGATTCTTCAGGGAATAAAGCGTATTATAAATACAATTCCGGTATTGGCTTCTGTTGATGCAGTAACTTCGGGGCTGCGGGCGGCCGAATTAATCTCCTTATGCAAATATGACATTTATGTGTTGGATGTGGAACTTCCTGATATGGATAGCTTTGCTCTTGTGGAACAGATTAGGAAGAAGAATGAGAATGCATATATCATAATGAATACAATGCATGAGGAGATATGGATTCTAAATAGGTTAATGCGTTGTGGCGTTGATTCCATCATCCTGAAATCTTCGGAAGCAGAGGAGATTAAGAATGCGATACAGAGCGGACTTGAGGGTAAACCTTATTATTGCGCCCGGTTTAAAGAGGTTTATGATAAACTGCATAAATCGGATGATATGTCCGACTTGTCTAATAGTGCACCTACTCCCAGAGAGATGGAGGTACTTCATGCCATAGCTTCCGGATACAATACATTACAAATAGCGGAGAAGCTGAACATATCAAAAAATACAGTTGAAACCTTTCGTAAGCACTTAATTTTAAAGTTTAATGCAACGAACTCGGTTGACCTTGTGATAAAAGCGATAGATAAGGGCTTGATTCCTGTTGGAGTATCAAAATAATGCAATCTCTCGTTCATTTTAAACGGCGAGAAAAGGCGTAATGAGCACTTCCTATGTCTTTATCCTTCGATGTTTTGTATCTCTACTTCTTTTACTTTCCGGAATAAGTCGGATGCGAAAATAAAGTCGTTTAATTTCTTATTCGTAGAGGTAAAGATGTCGTCTTTGCTTCCTTGCCATTCTTTGCGGCCTTCATAGATGAATATAATGTTTTCTCCGATTCCCATTACAGAATTCATGTCGTGGGTATTGATAATCGTGGTCATATTATATTCTGTGGTGATACCGTGAATCAGTTCATCGATTACGAGGGAAGTCTTAGGGTCCAGACCTGAATTTGGTTCGTCGCAGAATAAATATTGCGGATTAAGGGCGATGGCACGAGCGATGGCAACGCGCTTTTGCATACCTCCGCTTATCTCTCCCGGATATTTATCCTGTGCGTCGATCAGGTTTACACGGTCAAGACAGAAGCGAGCACGTTTGATGCGGTCACGCAAGGTATCGTTGGAAAACATATCCAGCGGGAACATCACATTCTCCAGCACAGTGAGAGAATCAAAAAGCGCGGCACTTTGAAAGATCATTCCCATTTCCCGGCGCAAGGCCTTTTTTTCTTTCTTGCCCATCGTCAGGAAATTGCGTCCGTCATAGAGTACTTCTCCTTTTTCCGGGGTGAGCAATCCCACAATGCATTTCATTAATACCGTTTTACCGGAACCGCTCTGCCCGATAATCAAATTCGTTTTTCCATTCTCGAAAACAGCATTAATATCTTTGAGAACTTCTTTCCCTTCGAAAGATTTGTATAGTGATTTTAGTTCTATCATCCGTTTAAAAGTTTAGTAAGCATGAGGTCGGCAAATAAAATCAGTACACTGCTGGATACTACGGAATCGGTACTTGCTTTACCGACAGCGATTGAACCACCTTCTACCGTGTAACCGAAAAAGGCGGAAACACTTGCGATTATATAGGCAAAGAACAGTGACTTTATAATACCGCACCACACATAATATTCAACGAATGTATATTGCAATCCGTACTCCAGGTCTGTTGCGGTCATGATACCTCCAAACCAGCAGGTGGCAAATGCTCCGATAATCCCGGCGAATATGCTGAAAGTAACAAGTATCGGAATAATTGTAACCAATGCGACTATCTTAGGTAAAATCAGATAACTGGCGGAGTTTATTCCCATAATCTCAAGTGCATCTATTTGCTGTGTAACCCGCATTGTTCCTATTTCGGAAGCAATGTTTGAACCGACTTTTCCGGCCAGAATCAGACACATGATGGAAGAAGAGAACTCCAGTAACAGAATTTCGCGGGTCACATAACCTACGGTCCATCTTGGCATCCAGGGACTTTCGATGTTCAGCTTGATTTGAATAGTGATAACCGCGCCTATAAAGAATGAGATAAGCAATACGATGCCGATAGAGTTCACACCAAGTTGTTCTATCTCTTTCAAATATTGCTTGAAAAACATACGCATACGTTCCGGACGCGAAAACACTCGTGCCATCAGCATTATATATCTTCCCAGCGTTTGAAATGCTTTGTTAAGTATCATAATTTACATATTTATCTGCAAAATTAGTTATTTTGTTGGTAATCCCTCTTTTCCCTCTTTATTTTTTTGTTACTTTTGCAGACTGTAAAGACATTGGTTGAAACTATGGCAGAAGAAATAATGAATAATGCAACGACTGCTCCGACGGATGAGAAAGAGCATAAAATGGTGCTGCGTACGGAGGACTTGGTTAAAAAGTACGGGAAACGTACGGTTGTAAGTCATGTTTCTATCGATGTGAAGCAAGGAGAAATTGTCGGTTTACTTGGACCTAACGGAGCCGGCAAGACCACTTCTTTCTATATGACCGTAGGTTTGATTACCCCCAATGAGGGAAGAATATTTCTGGATGACTTGGAAATTACTAAATATCCGGTGTATAAACGTGCCCAAACGGGTATCGGCTATTTGGCTCAAGAGGCTTCTGTGTTTCGGAAGATGAGTGTGGAAGACAATATCGCCTCTGTGCTTGAGATGACAAATACTTCAAAAGAATATCAAAAAGAAAAGCTGGAGAGTTTGATTGCCGAGTTTCGCTTACAGAAGGTACGTAAGAATTTGGGAGATCAACTTTCGGGAGGTGAACGCCGTAGAACTGAAATAGCGCGTTGCCTTGCTATTAATCCTAAGTTCATTATGCTTGACGAGCCTTTTGCCGGAGTAGACCCTATCGCGGTGGAAGATATTCAGCATATTGTTTGGAAACTGAAGGACAAGAATATCGGTATTCTTATAACCGACCATAATGTGCAGGAAACACTGAGTATTACGGACCGTGCTTATCTGCTTTTCGAAGGTAAAATCTTATTCCAAGGTACGCCGGAAGAGCTTTCGGAGAATAAGATTGTACGTGAAAAGTATTTGAGCAATAGCTTTGTCTTGCGACGGAAAGATTTTCAGTTGGCGGAAGATAAATAGTATTTCCTCATTCCATAGAGACATATTGCCGTAAGTATGATGCTGGTGATTGCAAACCCGGTAGAATTGTCCGTATGCTCTACGGTCTGTATGATGGAATTCCCTTCATTAAACGTATTAGGTGTAAAGATCACCACCAGCGCATTGTTGAGTGCATGCGCAATGATGGGCACCCATAAGTTCCGGCTCCATACAAACAGATATCCCAGCAATGCCCCTAAGACAAATCGGGGAACAAAACCGAAAAATTGTAAATGTATAGCGCTGAAAATGATTGCGGTAATGAGGATACCTGCATGTATATTTCCTGTCCATCGGATAAATATCTTCTGCAAGACTCCTCTGAACAATAATTCTTCGCCTACACCGGCAAGTATTGCAACGACCAGAATATTCATAATGAATCCTTGCCAGGTACTTACGTTGAGTATCTGTTGTGTCAGCACTTCCGCTTGACGTTCGCTTTCTATCATCCATTGTTCAATGGAGTGCAAGGATTCCGGCAGATGCAATCCTTGGTTCCAGGTATTCAATATATCGACAAAAGGACTGGAAACCATGATGGTAAGGCAGCCTAACAGGACAATACGTAGATGCGGACTTCTGAATTGCAGTGCTTCTTTAAAAGGCGCTTCCCAAAGAAAGTGTTGTGCAATGACAGGCGATAGAATAAAAAGAATACTGTTTTGCAGGAAGAGCATTATTCTCATACTGTCCGGCCCGGTTGGGTTGTCTGCTAAGAGCATATAAACGGCGGATACACCTGTCGCTACGATTGCGCAAAGAAAAACAATAAGTGCTAGCAGACATAATTGGGTAAAAGAGGAACTGTTTTGGAATGTACCTTTCATCTGATCAGAGTATTATAAAATGAAAAACAGGATAAATATAGGAAAAATCTTTTAAACTAAAAATCCCTCTTACTATTTCAGTAAAAGGGATTTTTATAATCTCCTATATGCTTTTAATTAGGCTTTCGGTCTGGCTTCTTTTACAACCATTGTACGGCCTTGGTATTCTGCCCCGTTAAGCTCAGCAATTGCTTTTGCAGCTGCTGCATCATCTTCCATTTCGATAAAACCAAATCCTTTTGATTTTCCTGTTTCACGGTCTGTGATAACTTTAACGGAGTTTACTGTACCGTAATCTTCCATAACTTGTTGCAAGTCTGCTTCCTTAACATGGTAGTTAAGGTTTCCAACATAAATGTTCATAATAAAACGAATAAAAATAAATAATAGAAATAACTCTCTGAACTGATGACGAGGATAATAATTGGATTAAAACGACAGAGAGTTTAGCAAGCGTTTTTTGTAACGAAAGTAAAAACTTTGTAATAGAAATCATTTAACTAGCGTGTCATCATTTCGCAACAAAGGAAATGATTATTTTTGAAAAAACAATCATTTGCACCTGTTTTTTTAGGGACAATTGTTTTTTCTAAATAAATTATCAGGTGCTTTCTTTATCTTGTTGTAACTTATCCGATAATCAATAACACCGGTATATTGGAGGAGAAATGCCAATAGACAGCTTTTCTCAAGGTTTTCTCCCTGTTCGTCTTTAATTTCGTACCGGGTGGTGTATAGTTTCATATTTTGTGGAACTTCTGTTCCATATTTTATAAAACTTTAGTTCCATATATTGTGAAACTCTTGTTTCATACGGGTGAAAACTTCGATAGTCCGGTGTCAAATGGTAAATCATCAAGGATGTATACTAAAATAGAACCGTATAATGGCTTAAAAGAATCTAACATTCAAATAATTTGTGCCTTATAAGTTTGATAATTGAAAGTTTAACACTAATTTTGCGCACTCTTTTTTGTGGAACAAAGTATAAATTAATATAAATAGTTGTCAGAATGAACGTTTCATTGCAAAACATTGACAAAGTGAGCGCACAGCTTACTGTAAAGCTTGAAAAAGCAGACTATCAGGAAAAAGTAGAAAAATCGTTGAAGAATATCCGTCAGAAAGCAAATATTCCGGGATTCCGTCCGGGAATGGTTCCGATGGGACTTGTTAAAAAGCAATATGGGAAAGCAGTGCTTGCTGAAGAAGTAAATAAATTGCTCCAGGAGAAAGTTTACGATTATATCAAAGAGAACAAGATAAATATATTGGGCGAGCCACTTCCGAACGAAGAGAAACAACAACTGATTGATTTCGATACGATGGAAGATTTTGAGTTCGTATTCGATATTGCCTTGGCTCCGGAATTTAAAGCGGAATTATCATCTTCGGATACTGTAGACTACTATAATATTAATGTAGACGAGGAAATGGTAGACCGTCAGGTGAAGGCTTATACACAACGTAACGGTTCTTATGAAAAGGTAGAATCTTACGAAGACAAAGATATGTTGAAAGGCTTGTTGGCAGAGTTAGATGAAGCCGGAAACACAAAAGAAGGCGGAATTCAGGTAGAAGGTGCAACTTTGATGCCTGCATATATGTCTAACGATGAGCAAAAAGCTATTTTTGCCAATGCGAAAGTAAACGATGTCTTGGTGTTCAACCCAAGTGCTGCGTTCAACGGAAACGAAGCGGAATTGGCTTCTTTATTGAAAGTTAAGAAAGAAGAAGTTGCCGCTATTACGGCAAACTTTAGCTTCCAGGTAGAAGAAATCACTCGTTTTGTAGAAGGCGAATTGAATCAGGAAATCTTTGACCAGGTATTTGGCAAGGACGTTGTTAAGTCGGAAGAAGAGTTCCGTGCAAAAGTAAAAGAAGTATTGGCAGGAAGCTTCGTTGCAGACAGCGATTATAAATTCCTGATCGATGTACGTAACTATTTGGTGAACAAGATTGGTAAGCTGGAATTCCCGGATGCGCTTCTGAAACGTATCATGTTGCTGAATAACGAAGACAAAGGCGAGGCTTTTGTTGCTGAAAACTATAACAAGAGTATTGAAGAACTTACTTGGCACCTGATTAAGGAGCAATTAGTTAAGGCTAACGAAATCAAAGTGGAAAGAGAAGATGTTGAGCACATGGCTAAGGAAGCTACAAAAGCTCAGTTCGCTCAATACGGTATGATGAATGTGCCGGAGGATTTATTGGCAAACTATGCTCAGGAAATGTTGAAGAAGCAAGAAACTGTAAATAATCTGGTGAACCGCGTGGTAGAAGCTAAGTTGTCTACAGCATTGAAGGCTCAGGTAACGTTGAATAATAAGACTGTTTCTATCGAAGAATTCAATAAAATGTTTGCATAAGATTCTTCCTTGAAGAATTTTATCTGCTAAAACTTCCTAAAAGAGGAGGCCGTTAGCCTGAATATTCTGCTAAATGCGAAAATACATTTATTTTTGTAATTGTTATAGTTATTAGTAGAGTGGGGCTAAAAGCCTTCTCTTTTATCTTATTATAAACATAAAAAATAGAAGTTATGGATGATTTTAGAAAATATGCTACCAAGCATTTAGGAATGAATGGCTTGGTTCTTGATGATGTGATAAAGTCGCAAGCCGGGTATTTGAATCCTTATATATTGGAAGAACGCCAGTTGAATGTAACCCAGTTGGACGTTTTCTCACGTTTAATGATGGATCGCATTATCTTTTTGGGAACTCAGATAGATGATTATACGGCAAATACCCTTCAGGCGCAGCTTTTGTATCTTGATTCGGTGGATTCAGGAAAAGATATTTCTATCTATATCAACTCTCCGGGCGGTTCTGTTTATGCCGGTCTGGGTATTTATGATACCATGCAGTTTATCGCGAGCGATGTTGCTACTATCTGTACAGGTATGGCGGCTTCTATGGCTGCCGTTTTGCTGGTTGCCGGGGCAGAGGGAAAACGTTCGGCTTTGACACATTCCCGTGTGATGATTCATCAACCGATGGGAGGTGCGCAGGGACAAGCGTCGGATATTGAAATTACAGCCCGTGAGATTCAGAAGTTGAAAAAGGAGCTTTATACCATTATTGCAGAACATTCTCATACGGATTTTGATAAAGTATGGGCTGATTCGGACCGTGACTATTGGATGACCGCTCAGGAAGCGAAAGATTATGGAATGGTCGATGATGTGCTTATACGCAAGTCTAAAGGAATGTAATCTGTACAAATAATAAAAGGATAAAACATTGGAAGATTCTAAGACGACAAAGAATAATAAGAAGAGATGCAGCTTCTGCGGACGTACAGAGAATGAAGTCGGCTTCCTGATAACAGGAATGAACGGATTTATTTGTGACAGTTGCGCACAGCAGGCGTATGAAATCACACAGGAGGTGAACGGCGGTACTAAGGATGGTGGTAATGTGAAGAAACTGAATCTGCAAGACCTGCCGAAGCCGCTTGAGATAAAAGAATTCCTGGATCAATACGTTATCGGTCAGGATGATGCAAAGCGTTTCCTTGCTGTTTCTGTGTATAATCACTATAAACGGTTGTTGCAGAAAGACCATGGGGATGATGTGGAGATCGAGAAGTCCAATATTATAATGGTAGGTAGTACGGGTACGGGAAAGACTCTTTTGGCAAGAACCATTGCCAAATTATTGAATGTGCCTTTTACTATCGTAGATGCGACGGTACTTACCGAAGCCGGTTATGTGGGTGAGGATATTGAAAGTATCCTGACCCGTTTGTTACAAGTAGCCGACTATAATGTAGCGGAAGCGGAAAGAGGTATTGTCTTTATTGATGAAATCGATAAGATTGCCCGTAAAGGAGATAATCCTTCCATTACCCGTGATGTAAGTGGTGAGGGAGTACAGCAAGGCTTATTGAAATTATTGGAAGGTTCTGTTGTTAATGTTCCTCCCCAGGGCGGTCGTAAACATCCGGAACAGAAGTTGATTGCGGTCAATACCAAAAATATCTTGTTTATTTGTGGTGGTGCTTTCGATGGAATAGAGAAGAAAATAGCCCAACGTCTGAATACACATGTGGTGGGATACAATGCATCGCAGGCTTCCGCTCAGGTGGATAAGAACAACATGATGCAGTATATTGCTCCGCAAGACTTGAAATCTTTCGGCCTGATTCCGGAGATTATCGGTCGTTTGCCGGTGCTTACTTATCTTAATCCGTTGGATAGAAATGCTTTGCGCTCTATCTTGACAGAACCTAAGAACTCAATTATCAAACAATATGTGAAACTCTTCGAGATGGATAAAGTGAAACTCACTTTCCAACCGGAAGTGTATGAGTATATTGTGGATAAAGCGGTGGAGTATAAATTGGGAGCTCGCGGATTGCGTTCCATAGTCGAAACGATTATGATGGATGTCATGTTTGAAATTCCATCTAAACGTGTCGAATCCTATGATGTTACGTTGGATTATGCAAAAGAACAGTTGGGAAAGACGAATCTATCCCGTTTGCAAAACACTTAATATCAAAGGGAAATTATAGAAAAAGTAAGTTTTATCTTTTTTCATGAAAAATAATAGGAGAAAAATACGTGATATTTGAGAAGTTGTTTATAACTTTGTTTGGAATCTTAAAAGAATTCAGGCTAAAATCGGAACAGCGTAATAATACTATTATATAATGACAGAGAAGATAAATTTAGTAGAACAACTTAAAACGTATTTTGGGTTTGGCAAATTCAAAGGAAACCAGGAAGCCATTATTCGTAATGTGCTTGCGGGGAACGATACGTTTGTGCTGATGCCTACGGGCGGTGGCAAGTCTCTTTGTTATCAATTGCCATCTTTGTTGATGGATGGAACGGCAATTGTGATTTCTCCTCTTATTGCTTTGATGAAGAATCAGGTTGATGCCATGCGCAATTTTAGTGAAGAAGACGGGGTTGCTCATTTTATAAATTCCTCTTTAAACAAAGGTGCGATAGATCAGGTTAAGGCGGATATTCTTTCCGGAAAGACGAAGTTACTTTATGTAGCTCCCGAATCTTTGACGAAAGAGGAAAACGTGGATTTCCTGAAAACGGTAAAGATATCTTTCTATGCTGTGGACGAAGCACATTGTATATCGGAATGGGGACACGACTTCAGGCCTGAATATCGCCGTATCCGTCCTATTATAAATGAGATAGGAAAGGCGCCGTTGATAGCACTTACTGCAACAGCTACTCCAAAAGTACAACATGATATACAGAAAAACCTGGGGATGATAGATGCCCAAGTTTTTAAATCATCGTTTAATCGTCCTAATCTTTATTATGAGGTACGTCCAAAGACGAATAATATAGATAAGGATATTATTAAATTTATAAAGGCTAATACCGGTAAGTCCGGTATTATCTATTGTCTTAGCAGAAAGAAAGTAGAAGAGTTGGCGGAAATCTTGCAAGCCAATGGAATTAATGCGCGTGCCTATCATGCAGGAATGGATTCAGCCACACGTACGGCCAATCAGGATGATTTTCTGATGGAAAAGGTAGATGTGATTGTTGCAACTATTGCTTTTGGCATGGGTATTGATAAACCGGATGTTCGTTTTGTGATTCATTATGATATACCGAAGAGTTTGGAAGGTTACTATCAGGAGACTGGTCGTGCCGGAAGAGATGGTGGTGAGGGATCATGTATCACTTTTTACACGAACAAAGATTTGCAGAAACTGGAAAAGTTTATGCAAGGAAAGCCGGTGGCGGAACAGGAAATCGGAAAACAACTTCTATTGGAAACCGCAGCTTATGCCGAGTCCTCTGTATGTAGGCGTAAGTCGTTATTACATTATTTTGGTGAAGAATATACAGAAGAAAATTGTGGAAATTGTGACAACTGTTTAAACCCTAAAAAACAAGTGGAGGCTCAGGATTCATTATGTGCCGTGATAGAGACTATCTTAGCGGTGAAAGAAAACTTTAAGGCAGACTATATTATTGATGTATTGCTCGGAAAAGAAACATCCGAGGTATTAGCCCACAAACACGAAGATCTGGAAGTTTTCGGATCTGGTATGGGAGAGGAAGACAAACTATGGAATGCTGTAATCAGACAGGCTTTAATTGCCGGATATCTAAGTAAGGATGTTGAAAACTACGGATTATTGAAAGTTACGCCCGAAGGGAATAAATTCTTAAAACATCCGAAGTCATTTAAGATCACTGAAGATAATGACTTTGAAGAAGAAGTAGAGGAAACACCGGTTCGCGGGGGAGCTTCTTGTGCGGTAGATCCTGTACTTTATTCAATGTTGAAAGATTTGCGGAAGAAACTTTCGAAGAAATTGGGAGTTCCTCCGTATGTTATATTCCAAGATCCGTCGTTGGAAGCTATGGCTACCATTTATCCGGTAACGCTGGATGAATTGCAGAATATTCCGGGTGTTGGTGCCGGGAAAGCGAAACGCTATGGTGAGGAATTCTGTGTGCTGATAAAGAAACACTGCGAGGAAAATGAAATAGAGCGTCCGGAAGATTTACGCGTACGTACTGTTGCAAATAAATCGAAACTTAAAGTTTCTATTATTCAAAGCATTGACCGTAAGGTGGCGTTGGATGATATTGCAGTAGCCAAAGGTATAGAGTTCTCCGAATTGTTGGATGAAATAGAAGCGATTGTCTATTCCGGTACGAAACTCAATATCGATTATTTCCTTGATGAGATAATGGATGAGGATCATCTGGATGATATTTATGACTACTTTAAGGAATCTACTACCGACAAGATCGATGACGCCATTGAAGAGTTGGGGGATGATTACACGGAAGATGAAGTAAGGCTTGTGAGGATTAAGTTTATATCTGAAATGGCCAACTGATAAATAAGAAAGCGGTAAACATTTGTTTACTGCTTTTTTTTATTATTTAATCAAAAAAATGCGGGAATCTTATCCCGTCAATTGAATAAAAAGCGTATATTTGCACGCAATAATTTTTAAAGCATAACCCTATGTCATTTATTGCAGATAAGATTGTTATGGATGGATTAACGTATGATGACGTTCTTCTCATTCCGGCATATTCCGAAGTTTTACCACGCACTGTCGATTTGACGACAAAGTTTTCAAGAAACATTGAGTTGAAAATCCCGTTTGTGACCGCAGCTATGGATACGGTGACCGAAGCGAAAATGGCTATTGCCATTGCACGGGAAGGAGGTATCGGCGTGATACACAAAAACATGTCTATTGAAGAACAAGCACGTCAGGTAGCTATTGTAAAGCGTGCCGAGAACGGAATGATTTATGATCCGGTGACGATAAAGAGAGGCTCTACCGTTCGTGATGCTTTGGCTTTGATGGCAGAGTATAAGATTGGTGGTATTCCTGTTGTAGATGATGAGAAATATCTGGTCGGGATTGTGACAAACCGTGATTTGCGTTTCGAAAGAGACATGGATAAACATATCGATGATGTAATGACCAAAGATAATTTGGTTACTACTACTCAGTCTACCGATTTGGAATCTGCAGCTCAGATTCTTCAACAGCATAAGATAGAAAAACTTCCGGTTATCGGGAAAGACGGCAAATTAGTCGGACTTGTTACTTATAAGGATATTACAAAAGCAAAAGATAAACCTATGGCATGCAAGGATGCTAAGGGGCGTTTGCGTGTGGCTGCCGGTGTAGGAGTTACCAATGACACCTTAGACCGAATGCAGGCTTTGGTGGATGCAGGTGCCGATGCGATTGTTATTGATACGGCACATGGTCATTCTTTATATGTAATTGAAAAATTGAAAGAAGCGAAGAAACGTTTTCCCGGTATCGATATTGTCGTAGGAAATATAGCAACGGGAGAAGCTGCGAAAATGTTGGTCGATGCCGGAGCAGATGGCGTTAAGGTCGGAATTGGTCCGGGTTCTATCTGTACCACACGCGTAGTAGCCGGTGTAGGAGTGCCGCAGCTTAGTGCTGTTTATGATGTGGCGAAAGCATTAAAAGGTACGGGTGTACCATTGATTGCAGATGGTGGGTTGCGTTATTCCGGTGATGTTGTTAAGGCTTTAGCTGCCGGAGGATATTGTGTGATGATCGGTTCGCTGGTTGCAGGAACAGAAGAATCGCCGGGTGATACGATTATCTTTAATGGCCGTAAGTTTAAGTCTTATCGTGGAATGGGTTCTTTGGAAGCAATGGAGAATGGTTCAAAAGACCGTTACTTCCAGAGTGGAACGGCTGATGTAAAGAAACTTGTGCCGGAAGGAATTGCTGCCCGTGTGCCATATAAAGGAACATTATATGAAGTGATTTATCAGTTGTCAGGAGGTCTTCGTGCGGGTATGGGCTATTGTGGCGCAGCGAATATTGAGAAATTGCATGATGCCAAGTTTACCCGTATTACTAATGCCGGAGTGTTGGAAAGTCATCCTCACGATGTGACTATTACAAGCGAATCTCCTAATTACAGCCGTCCGGAATAATAATATCCGATATATAAATCGTAGATAATACATACGGTCGATTGTTTGCAAACGATAAGAGTTTGCCGACAATCGACCGTATTTTTGTCTGCAAACGTCCTGTTGTTTTTTTCAATCAACCTGATGTTTTTTTAAAACATAAGGTCGTTTGTGATAAACATCAAGGTTGTTTCCGGAAATATCACGCACTTTCTGCATTAAACGAAATTACTTTATCCATCCTTCACCTCTTCACTCTCTGATCTTTAATGACTGATTATTAATAGATTACGGTGAAAGCAGCTTTCTTTGAATTTAAGAGCTGAAAATTGAGAGTTGAGAGTTTCTCTTTTTTTAAAATTCTTAATTCTCAACTCTTGATTTGCAGCTAAAAAAACTGCCTTCACTTTTGTTGATTGTGCCACAATTGTTTAACTGCAAAAGGTGATAAGGTGAAGGTGGTTTTAATATAATTTCAAATATGTACAAAACAGGTATTTATATTTGTGAGTGAAGCCACATGAGAAAATGAAAGGTTTTTTAATGGCTTTTGCTATGCCGAACATGGCGGTCGGTCTGCATGAATTAAAAAAAATAAGTTGTTTTGATCGGCTATTCACAATTTTTCTTTATTTTCGCCGTTGAATTATCGTATTAGATTATATTTAAAATTTAATGTCTAATCTATCTGTAATGATGAAAAAGAATCTTTTATTTTTCGCGGCTCTAGCATTGAATGTGTCCGCTTTTGCTCAACAACAAGATCCTGTTTTGATGCGTATCAACAACAAGGACGTTACCCGTTCTGAATTTGAATATATCTATAACAAGAATAATTCGAATAATGAGCTGGACAAGAAAACATTAGATGAGTATGTTGATTTGTTTGTAAACTTTAAATTGAAGGTTGCTGCTGCAGAAGAAGCTGGCTTGGATACAACCAAGGCTTTCAATAATGAGTTTAACGGTTACCGTCAGCAGTTGGCTAAATCTTATTTGACAGATGCTTCTGTGGATGAAGCAAATGCATTGGCTACTTATAATCGGTTGAAGGAAAATGTAGAAGCTTCGCATCTTTTGATTCGTTTACAGCCGAATGCTACTCCGGAGCAGGTAACAGATGCTTATAATAAAGCAGAACGTGCCCGCCAGCGTATTATCAACGGTGAACCGTTTGATAAAGTGGCACGTGAAGTTTCAGAGGATCCCTCTGTAGCACAAAATGGTGGTTATCTGGGCTATTTCACGGCATTGCAGATGATTCGTCCTTTTGAAGATGTTGCTTATAGTCTGAAAGTAGGGGAAATCAGCGAACCTATCCGTACGGATTTTGGTTTTCATGTGATTAAAGTAACCGGGCGTCGTCCTGATATAGGAAAGGTTTTAGTTGCACATATTTTCAAGTTCCTTCCTCAAGATGCTTCCAAAGAAAAAGAACAGCAAGTGGAGCAGCAGATGGATTCTATCTATAATGCATTACAAAATGGAGCTGACTTTGCAGAACTGGCTAAGACATTATCTGAAGATAAAGGTACAGCTGCAAGAGGTGGAGAACTACCTTGGGTGGGCTTACATCAGACTGTGAAAGAGTTTGAAGATATAGCTTTTAATCTGAAGAAAGATGAGATTTCCAAACCATTTCATTCTCCTAATGGTATGCATATTGTGAAATTGATTGATCGTAAACAGATAGAACCGTTTGAAGAGAAAAAGGAAGAGATTATGCGTCGATTGACTCGCATGGGCGAAGGCAATAAAGGTGTGGAAGCACTTATTGCACGTTTAAAGAAAGAGTATAATTTCTCTATCGATGAAAATGGAGTAGCATCTGCAAAAGAGACATTGGCAAGACTTGCTGAAATGAAAAAAGACTCTACTTTGACAGGTACTCCTGTTGCAATGGGTAATTTGTTTGTTTTAGATGGCAAAGCATATTCTGCTCAGGATTTTGTAGAATGGGCTAAGAATAATAATGATGCAGTGGACAAGCTTGTTGATAAATATATCGATAAAGAAGTCTTGGCTTATGAAGATAGCAAGTTGGAAAAGAAATATCCGGATTTCGGACATTTGATGCAGGAATATCGTGATGGTATTTTGTTGTTTGAAATCAGTAATCGTCAAGTTTGGGATAAGGCTTCTAAAGATGAAGAAGGATTGGATAAGTTCTTTAAGCAGAATAAATCAAACTATGCGTGGGATGCCCCTCGTTTTAGAGGTATCATTCTGCACAGCTCGGATGAAAGCGTGTTGAAGGAGGCTAAGAAGCTCACGAAGAAGAATCCGGAAGATGAATGGTCTAATGTAATTCGTAAGGCATTCAACAATGACTCGGTTACAGTAGTGAAAATAACAAAAGGATTATATGCGAAAGGTGACAACAAGTATGTAGATAAGTTGGTGTTCAAGAGTGGAAGCTTTGAACCGATGAAAGATTATCCGTACACAGCCACTTATGGTAAATTATTGAAGAAAGGTCCTGAAACTTATAAAGATGTTCGTGGTCCGGTCACTGCGGATTATCAGAACTATTTGGAAACTGCCTGGATTAAAGAATTGCGTGATAAATATAGTGTTGAAATAGACCAAGAGGTTCTAAAAACAGTTAATAATCACTGATGTAATTGATTATTACGCTATCTTCGTCCTTTGTTTCAAATAGATAAATAGATGAGAATAACCGGAGTTTTACTTTTATTGCTTTGCTTCTTTACTGCTTGCGGTGAAAAGCATGACCATAAAGGTAAAACTCCTTTGGTTGAAATATCGGGAGAATTCCTGTATAAGGAAGATTTGCAATCGGTGCTCCCGGCTGATCTGTCGAAAGATGATAGTTTGCTTTTTGCCGAACATTATATAAAAAATTGGGCGGAAGGAGTTTTGCTCTATCAAAAGGCAGAAAGTAATATCCCTGATGATGACGAGGTCAATACATTAGTGGAAAATTATCGGAAAGCGTTGATCGTACATACTTACCAGCAGAAACTAATAGAGCAAAGACTTTCGGAGGAAATAACCGAGGAGGAAATGAAAACATATTATGAAAATAATAAGAACCTTTATGTGGTTGATCGCTCTTTAGTAAAAGGTTTGTTCGTTAAAGTTCCGTTGAAAGCATCCGGTGTAAATAAAGTGCGTAACTGGTATAAGAAGAATACGCCTGAGAATGTGGAACATTTGGAAAAATACAGCTTGCAAAATGCCGTAGGCTATGATTATTTTTACGATAAATGGATTCCTGTTTCCGATATAATTGATAAAATACCGTTGGATGTTTCTGACCCTGAAGCGTATTTGGAACAGAACAGACATATTGAAGTAAAGGATTCTGCTTATTATTATTTTCTGAATGTAGAAGATCTTTTGAAGCCGGGTGAGCAGGAACCTTATGAGTTTGCAAAGAAAGAAATAAAAGATATGTTGATAAATCTGAAACGGGTTTCTTTTATAGGGACTGTGAAAGAAGATTTGTATAAGAAGGCTTTAAAAGCAAAAAAGATAATTTATTATTGAAATATAGGATGAATAAATTTGGTATGTTGATTTTGATGTTTTTTCTTTTTGTAGGGAAAAACATTTATGCACAAGATAATGTGATCGACGAAGTAGTATGGGTCGTTGGTGACGAGGCTATTTTAAAATCTGAGGTAGAGGAAGAACGACTGCGTGCCCAATATGAAGGACATAAATTGGATGGAGATCCTTATTGTGTGATTCCTGAACAGTTGGCTATTCAGAAATTGTTTTTACATCAGGCGGCAATTGATAGTATTGAAGTTTCCGAATCAGAAGTATTGCAACAGGTGGAGCATACAATTAATAGCTATATCCAGTCTGTAGGTACAAAAGAAAAATTGGAAGAATATTTTAATAAATCGATGACGCAAATTCGTGAGGCAATGCGTGATAATGTGCGTGAAGGGCTCACAGTGCAACGTATGCAACAAAAGATTGCAGGGGAAATAAAGATTACTCCGGCAGAAGTGCGCCAGTATTTTAAGAATATATCTGAAGATAGTATCCCGTTTATTCCGACGCAGGTTGAGGTGCAGATTATTGTGTTTGAACCTAAGATTCCAACTGAAGAGATTGAGCGTGTAAAAGCGCAGTTGCGTGAATATACGGATCGAATTAATTCCGGGGAATCTCAATTCTCAACGTTGGCATTGCTTTATTCGGAAGATCCGGGAAGTGCTCGTCGTGGAGGTGAACTGGGATTTATGGGTAAAGGGCAGTTATTGCCGGAGTTTGCGAATGTAGCTTTTAATCTGACAGATCCAAAGAAAGTCTCTAAAATTGTGCAGACAGAATATGGTTTCCATATTATTCAATTGATAGAAAAACGTGGTGATCGTGTGAATTGCCGGCACATCTTGATGAAACCGAAAATTGCAGACAAGGACAGGGATGAAGCATTGGCACGTTTGGATTCTTTGGCTGATGATATTCGTAATAATAAGTTTACTTTTGACGAGGCTGCTACTTATGTTTCTCAGGATAAGGATACTAGAAATAATCATGGATTAATGCCGAATCCTTATGACGGAACTTCCAAATTTGAAATGCAGCAGTTGCCACAAGATATCGCAAAAGTGGTTGATAATATGAATGTCGGTGAGATTTCTAAATCGTTTGTCTATACAGATGAAACGAAAGGAAAAGAAGTCTGTGCAATAGTTAAACTGAAATCAAAGATAAATGGTCACAAAGCAAATATACGTGATGACTATCAGAAGCTGAAAGAAATGGTTATGGGTAAACTTCGTGAGGAGAAGTTGCATAAGTGGATCCTTGATAAACAGAAAACGACTTATGTGCGTATCAATGACAATTGGAAAAATTGTACGTTTAAGTATCCGGGTTGGATAAAATAGTGAGATGTAAAAATCGATTGTATGCGGAGAAATAGAATAAAAAGATATTTCCAAGGCAGGCATAGGATATTCCTTTTAGGTGTCCTATGCCTGTTTGGTATTTGTTTAGCTGCCCGTGTTAGTCCTCCGACGGGTAAGCCGGAAAAGAAATCCAAGGTTTATTTATTACATTCTGATGTGTTGCGTTTTGACAAAGAGGTGAATCCTGATGCTCAAATAGTAGAAGGCTCTGTCGTTTTTAGGCATGATAGTGTCTATATGTATTGTGATAGTGCTTATTTCTATAATCAGACCAATTCTCTTGAAGCTTTTGGAAATGTGAAAATGAATCAGGGAGATACTCTGTTTTTATATGGAGACTACTTGTTTTATGATGGGAATACGCAGATTGCGATGGTCCGTGAGAATGTTCGGATGGAAAATCGAAATACCACATTGCTAACGGATAGTTTGAATTATGACAGAATCTTAAATCTTGGATATTATTTTGAAGGTGGGACGTTGATGGATGAGGAAAATGTTTTGACCTCTGATTGGGGAGAATATAGTCCGGCAACGAAACTAGCCGTATTCAATCATGATGTGAAACTGGTCAATCCTAAGTTTACTCTAACGTCTGATACATTGAAATATAGTACGGAGACGAAAATTGCTAATATTGTGGGACCCTCTGATATTGTAAGTGATAAGAATCATATCTATTCCGAATTAGGTTTCTACGATACAAATAAAGAACAAGCCGAACTGTTAGATCGTTCCGTACTAACAAATGAAGGGAAGAAGTTAACAGGGGACAGTCTTTTTTATGACCGTTTAAAGGGATATGGAGAAGCATTTGACAATGTAGTGATGAACGATACGGTAAACAAGAATATGCTTACCGGTAATTATTGTTTTTATAATGAACTGACCGAAGAGGCATTGGTTACCAAACGGGCGGTTGCTATTGATTATTCACAAGGAGATAGCTTATTTATGCATGCGGATACACTGCGTATGAAGACCTTTTTTTTGAATACGGATTCTATGTATAAGGAGATGCGAGCTTATTTTAAAGTCAGGATGTATCGTTCGGATCTGCAAGGTGTTTGTGATTCTCTTGTCTTCTCGACAAAAGATTCTTGCTTGACGATGTATCGTGATCCTATCGTTTGGAATGGTCCTCAACAACTGTTAGGTGAGGAGATAAAGGTTTTTATGAATGACAGTACGGTTGATTGGGCGCATATCATCAATCAGGCTTTGACAGTGGAGAGAAAAGACTCGGTTCATTATAATCAAGTGAATGGGAAAGAAATAAAAGCCTATTTTGAAAATGGAGACGTACACAAAGTAGATGTGTTGGGAAGTGTTCATGTGGTGTATTATCCCGAAGAGAAAGATAGTACCATGATTGGTATGAATGTTTCTGAAACCAGTGTATTGAATATGTTTCTGAAAAACAGGCAAATGGAGAAAATGATAATGAGTCCGAAATCAAATGGAACTTTATACCCTATGGACCAAATTCCACCGGATAAATTGTATTTGGATAATTTTGTATGGTTTGATTATATTCGTCCGTTGAATAAGGATGATATCTTTAATTGGCGTGGGAAAAAAGCAGGGCAAGAACTAAAGAAATCCGAACGGAAATCAGTATCTTTGCCTAATTCGGATTTATTAAAAAAGAAATAGCTTATGGGAATGTTTAGTGTCAGAAAACCACGCGGCTTCCGTCATGAATATATTTATGTGGATGAACGGAAAGAAAAACTTCAAAAGATGGAAGAGGATGCAAAGCGTGAGTTGGGTATGCTTCCCCCAAAAGAGTTTAAACCAGAGGACATCCGTGGGAAATTTGCAGAAGGAACTACTCACTTGAAACGAAGGAAAGAACGGGGAAAAGCTCCGTGGGGCTATGGTAAGATGTTAATAGCTATTCTCGTTTTGCTTTTTATTTTACATTATTTGGTGACCGGAAGTTGGTCATTTTAATATTCAAAACTTTAGATTACTGAAATGAGCGATGTTATACGTTTGTTGCCCGATTCGGTTGCTAATCAGATTGCGGCCGGAGAGGTAATTCAACGCCCGGCTTCTGTTATAAAGGAGTTGGTAGAGAATGCGATTGATGCCGGAGCGCATAATGTGCATGTGTTGGTAACTGATGCGGGAAGAACTTGCATTCAGGTGATTGATGACGGAAAAGGTATGTCCCCAACCGATGCCCGTCTTGCTTTTGAAAGACATGCTACTTCCAAAATTCGTGAAGCTTCCGATTTGTTTGCTTTAAGGACAATGGGATTTCGTGGAGAGGCTTTAGCCTCTATCGCAGCTGTAGCTCAGGTGGACCTGAAAACCCGTTTGGAAACGGAAGAGCTTGGGACGCTTATCACTATTTCCGGTTCTAAGGTAGAAAGCCAGGAAACTGTTTCTTGTCCGCAAGGGAGTAATTTTTCTATAAAGAATTTGTTCTTTAATATCCCTGCCCGTCGTAAGTTCTTGAAATCTAATCAAACCGAATTAAGTAATATCCTGACAGAGTTTGAACGAATTGCTTTGGTTCATCCCGATGTCGCTTTTACGCTGCATCATAATGATGCTGAGATGTTTAATCTTCCGGTGTCTTCGTTGAGACAACGTATAATCAGCGTTTTTGGTAAAAAACTGAATCAACAATTGATTACAGCCGAGGTTGATACTACTTTGATAAAGATTACGGGATTTGTAGCTAAACCGGAGACTGCAAGAAAAAAAGGTGCTCATCAATATTTCTTTGTCAATGGACGTTATATGCGTCATCCTTATTTTCATAAAGCAGTGATGGATGCTTATGAACAGTTGATACCGGCAGGCGAACAAATTTCTTATTTCATTTATTTTGAAGTGGATCCTGCTAATATTGATGTGAATATTCATCCCACAAAGACTGAAATTAAGTTTGAGAATGAGCAACCTATCTGGCAAATATTGGCAGCAGCAGTGAAAGAGGCTTTAGGAAAGTTCAATGCAGTGCCTTCTATTGATTTTGATACGGAAGGAATGCCTGATATTCCGGCTTATGAATCGAATATCCCCAATGAACTGCCTAAAATGACATTCAATCCTGATTATAATCCTTTCAATACTTCTACTGGTAGTGGTGGTAATTCGTATAATTCTTATTCTCGTCCGAAAATAGAGTGGGAGAGCCTTTATGAAGGATTAGAGAAGGCTGATCACCAGAGTAAGATGAATATGACGCCGGATTCGGAAGAGTATCAAGCATATCAGGAAGTAGAAGCAAAAGAGCAACCGACTACTCTTTATGAAGATAATGAAAGTGGAATAGAAAAGGGTTCACAACATTATCAGTTTAAAGGGCGGTTTATCGTGACTTCTGTAAAATCCGGTTTAATGATTATTGATCAGCAACGGGCGCATATCCGTGTTTTATATGATAAGTACTTGGAACAGTTGAAAGCAAGACAAGGAGTATCACAGGGTGTTTTATTCCCTGAAATATTACAACTTCCCCTTTCCGAGTCTGTTATTCTTCAAAATATAATGGATGATTTGTCGATTATAGGTTTTGATCTGAGCGATTTAGGTAACGGGAGTTATGCAATAAATGGTATTCCGTCCGGTATAGAAGGACTTAATCCTGTGGATTTGTTACAAAGTATGATACATACTGCGATGGAGAAAGGGTGTGATGTAAAAGAGGAAATTCAGAAGACGTTAGCTTTGACGTTAGCAAGAGCTGCTGCTATTGTTTACGGGCAAGTTCTTTCCAATGAAGAAATGGTGAAGTTGGTAGATTCCTTGTTTGCCTGTCCGACGCCTAATTTTACACCGGATGGCAAGACTGTACTGACAGTGATTTCAGAAGATGAGATAGAACGGTTATTTAAATAAGATAAAGTGCTATGCCTATGAAATTTGCAATGTGTTTTCTTCCTAATATACCATTGCGCCGGACTCCGGAAGATGGTGGAGAAATGATGACCGAATTATTGTTTGGTGATGCTTGTATCGTATATGAATATGATAAAACATGGGCTAGAATCCGGAATAAAGCGGATGGTTATGAAGGTTGGTTGACAACAAAGATGTTGACTCCGATTTCTGAAGAAGAGTATAATGCTTATGATACAATGAAACAACCGGTAATATCCTCTTATTATGCGGAGGCTTTTCATGAAAACGGAGAACATCTTTTGTTGACAGGAGGCAGCATATTACCGGAATATGAAACGGATGGAAGTTTTCGTGTAAAGAATACCCGTTTCCGCTTAAATCCACAATGTGCGGTACTGGTTACAGAAAGTGTGTTAGATACAGCTTATAAATATCTTAATAGCCCGTATCTATGGGGGGGAAAGAATGCTTTAGGTATTGACTGCTCCGGATTGACACAAGTTGTATTACGTATTCACGGTGTGCAATTGTTGCGTAATGCCTGTCAGCAAGTTAGCCAGGGAGAGTTAGTCCCTTTTTTGCAGGATGCCCGCCCGGGGGATTTAGCTTTTTTCGATCATGATGATGATCATATTTCTCATGTGGGGTTTGTGGCTGATGGCGGAAAAGTACTTCATGCGTCCGGCTCTGTTCATATCGACAGATTGGATAATGAAGGTATTTTTAGTGAAGAAAGAGGTTTTTATACTCATAAACTTCGTTTGATAAAACGAATGCTTTAAATTCGGATGAATATTTGGAATGAATAGGTAATATTGTAAGTAAATGACGGGAGGATAGGGGCTAAGTTTTATTGTTTTAAATTCTGATAGTAAAGTAAGTTATTCAATAACGAAGTTTTCCGATTTGAAATTACTATAATATCGTCCGGTAGTGGCAGTGAATTTTAGGACACAATAGTCTGGGTCAGTAACTCCTTTTTTGTAATATGTTGTATCTCCTTCTTCCCATATCATTTCTTTATGTGTCGCGTCGGTTAAAACTTCTATTGTTCCTTTTAACATTGCTCCCCTGAAAAAACGATTATCACAAAAATAGATGCATGAACGATTATCTTTTAAAAATTGGGATACACGCATGGAGGATGTGTTTGTCGTAAAATAGAAAGTTCGTAAACCTTCCCTTTTTCTCGGTTTTAACATGGCTTTCATATTTGGAAATCCTTCCGCATCAATGGACGCAATAAAAGCTGTTTTTTGATTATCAATTAGTTTTCCAATAGTTAATTCTATATCTTTCATAATTTTATTATTTAAATTGTTATGCAAAAGTAATAAGATGGATGGAAAATAATACAATAAGAAACAATGGGAAAATAGCACTTTTCAACGAATTGTATTATACCGATACTGTAAAGGAGTTAGATTCGTTTGTTTACGGAATAAACGTATAAAGTAGGATGGATTTTCAAAATTAAGATGTTCTGCTATCTCTGTTACAGAAAGAGTTGTATAAGATAACAGGATTTTAGCTTCTTGGATTATTTTATTTTGGATGTAACATTTAGGGCTAATACCTAAACTTTTTTTGGCAATTTCATTTAAATAGTTAGGAGTAATACACAGTTGGTCGGCATAATATTGGGTATCGTGATAAAACTTGAAATCTTTACTCACTAATTTAATGAAATTATCTATATATCTATTCTGAGGTTTTTCGCTGATAACTAAATTGCTTTTTGAATATTCACGGTTTAACAGCATTAATATTTCGTAGAGTAATGCTCGTAAGATGTGTTTGTCTTTTGACACTTCATTGTTTATCTCAGTAGTGATATTTTGGATTAAGTTTTCAATCTGAGAGTAGATGTTGGCAATATTAATTTTAGAAGAAATTCTACCAGTATTAAAGTAAGATAAGTTTTGTATAAAGAAACGGTCATTAAAAAATGAGAGTAGAAACTCTTCTTCAAATATAAGGGCATAACCTTGTGATATATTATATTTATCCCATGCCCGAATATCGTTTGGCTTTGAGAATACAACATCTCCTTGGTGAAGAGTATATTGCTTATCATTAATGGATAAATTACCGGAGTCGCTTGTAATAAACGTAATATCAAAATAGGATAAAGTATGTACGGGGTGTTTGCTTATATGTTGTTTGATGTTGTCTAATGTAACTACGTCTATCAGGAGCTCTTTACCATATTTAGTTTTATGGAATTTATATTGATGAATAGATTTCATAAAAATGTTTTTTGCAAAGATAATCAATTATATAGAGGCGTATATAAAACTGAATTTAAGTTTTGAATATGCGATTTATATTTTAATTTTTCTACTCTTTAATAAACATTCTATCATCCGTTTTGTTATCTCACATACCTTTATAGAAAAGGGATTTGAATCCTATTCTGAAAAAAATATTAAAAAGAATGATAGTTGGAACTTTTTATTTTTGTCTCTGTTATTTATTATGAATATGAAAAAATAGTACCTAAACAATAACTAATTTAATAAGAAAGAGTATGAAAAAATTAATGTTTGCACTGGCAGTTGCCAGTTTGTCTTCGGGTGTGTATGCACAACAAGGCAGTAGTTCAAGTTCTTCTCCTGTGATCGTCGAAGAGAGTGCTGAGGTTATGGAAGTGCCGACAGACAAATATAAGGTTGAAACAAATCGTTTCTTCGATAATTGGTTCTTATCATTTGGCGGTGGAGCACAAGTTCTTTTCGATGATTATGGGAATGATCTTGATTTTAAAAAACGTATTTCTCCTACATTTAATGTAGCTATCGGTAAATGGTTTACTCCGGGCTTAGGATTAAGATTGCAGTTGAGCGGTATTCAGGCAAAGAGCGCTGCACGTTCGGATAATGCACCTTATATTCGTGGCGGTGAACAAGACGGTGGCTTTTATAAACAAAAATTCAATTATTTGAATCTCCATGGTGATATTTTGTTTAATGTAAGTGGTATGATAGCCGGATATAACCCGGATCGTGTGTATGACTTTATCCCTTATACCGGTTTTGGTTATAATCGTTTGCTGGATAAACCGCATACAAGAGCTTTAGCTGTTAACTTCGGTATTATCAACCGTTTTCGTATTACAGATGCTTGGGATATCAATTTAGAGTTGAGCGGTATGGTGACGGAAGACCGTTTTGATGGGAAAGTACAAGGAAAGGCTGCTGATATGACCATAGGGGCAAGTTTGGGATTTGCTTATAATTTCCCGCAAAGAGGGTTCAAGCATGTTCCGGATGTAAATGCTATTATGGCTTTGAGCGCAAGTCAGATGGATGCTATCAATGCAGCTTTAGCGGAACAGATTGCTCAAAATCAAAAGCTGAAAAAACAATTGGCTAATCAACAACCGGTAGAAGTTGTTAATGAGAAAGTTATCGTGAAAGAAGTTCCGGCCGCACCACAATCTATTTTCTTTGAAATAGGTTCTTCTGTATTACCTCCAAAATCGGAAGTTAACTTACAGACAATTGCACAAATGATGAAGGATAATCCTAATATGACATTATCTTTGACCGGATATGCTGATAGTGATACCGGTAGTGCAGCATGGAATAAACAATTAAGTGAAAATCGTGCAAATGCGGTCGCTGATGCTTTAGTGAAACTCGGTGTTAATAAAAATCGTTTAGCCGTTGTAGGCAAAGGTGGTGTCGAGACTTTGACTCCTCCTTCATTTAACCGTCGTGTCATCATTGAAGCTCAATAATACTCTGCCTTTAATCAGGTAAGCAATGCCCCGTCATTTCAACAAAAGGAATGACGGGGCATTTTATTAGTTATAATTTTTTCTTTTATTTATTTGAAGCAAACCGTCTAGCTTGTTCTTCTATTAGTTCGATGTCATCAAAATAGTTAATTTTCATAGCTTTACGCACTTCGTCTAATGTGGCAGCTGCTGTTTCTCTGGCTTTGAGACAACCTTCTTGCAACATATGGTATATGGCAGGAATGTCTTTTTCGAATTCTTTTCTACGATTTCTGATTGGTTCCAGCTCTTCTTGCATAATCGCATTAAGGAATTTCTTTACTTTCATATCACCTAATCCACCTCGTTGGTAGTGAGCTTTCAGCTCGCTGAGATTAGGATAATCCGGCAGATAACGTTCAAAATGTTCTGGGCGGCAGAATGCATCTAAATAAGTGAAGACCGTATTCCCTTCCAATTTTCCGGGATCTTCTACGCGGATATGTCCGGGATCGGTATACATACTCATCACTCTCTTTTTTACATCATCAGCAGAATCGGACAGGTAAATGCAATTACCTAAAGACTTACTCATTTTTGCTTTGCCGTCAGTACCCGGAAGTCGCAAACATGCTGCATTATCGGGAAGTAAAATTTCCGGTTCAACCAATGTTTCTCCATAAATATGGTTGAAACGACGAACGATTTCATTCGTTTGTTCCAACATCGGTTTTTGGTCTTCACCTACTGGTACGGTGGTGGCTTTAAAAGCTGTGATATCTGCTGCCTGGCTTATAGGATATGTGAAAAAACCGACTGGTATACTTGTTTCAAAGTTTCTCATTTGAATCTCAGTCTTAACCGTAGGGTTCCTTTGCAAACGGGATACCGTTACTAAGTCCATATAATAGAAAGTCAATTCACAAAGTTCAGGAATCTGTGATTGGATAAAAATCGTGGACTTAGTTGGGTCGAGTCCACATGCCAGATAGTCAAGCGCTACTTCAATTACGTTTTGACGTACTTTTTCCGGGTTATCTATATTGTCAGTCAATGCTTGTGCATCGGCAATAAAGATAAATATTTTATCGTATAAACCTGAATTTTGCAGTTCTACCCTTCTTTTTAAAGAGCCTACAAAATGTCCGATATGTAATCTCCCCGTAGGACGGTCACCTGTTAGTATGATTTTTTCTTTTCCCATTATTTTATTATCTTATATTAATTTCTACGCAAAGATAGAAATAATCTCAAATAAACTGTTAACTTTGAACACTGATAATTAATATGCTAACGATTTGTATCATGAAACGACAGAATTTAATATTTGCATTTATATTTTCATTAGGAATCATCTCTTTTTTATCAGTCTCTTGTTCAAAGGATGATGATCCAAAACTGTCTAAGGTAATAGAAAGTATAGATATTTATCAAGGCACTAATAAGCAACAGAATTATATTACTACAATGAAATTTCTTTATGATAGTGGCGGACGATTATCTCAAATGAGTATGGATTCTCCTCTTTCTGAAGTAAATTATGGCTATCCGGCTAATAATACTATAACTTATAGCTTTTCTTCATCAGGTGTTTTTGTACGCGTGGCTGCAACTATGGAGGAAGGCAAAGCACGCTCTTGTACTTTTTTTGGAGATAAAAACGAGAGTGACGTTCTCTACACTTACGATAAACAGTATCTTGATAAAAGCAAAGGGGATGGCTTGACAATGACCTATGAGTGGAAAAATGGAAATTTGAAATCTGTAACATCATCGAACCGTTTGTTTGATAGTAAATATACTTCATCTTCTGTTGCTAATGATTATAATCTTGATTTGAATGTTTTACCGCAGTTGATTGACGGTAGAGCGGGATATACTACTGCGATGAATACTTTTGGACAACTAATAGGTGTTTTAGGAACCAAAAGTAAAAATATAGTGGAAGATACATATTATATTTATAATTATAGTTATGACGAACATCTCAGGTTAAAAGAAATTGTATTGAGGATAAAAGAACCTTCTTCTATGATTGCGGCTGATATTTATAGTTTTCGCATAAGTTATAGCAATAAATAGCCTTAAGACCTGTAATTTTATTGAATAGTAAATCGAAATAAATATTTCTTATTCCTTTGCCATCTTAAAAATATGTTTTTACTTTGCAAAAATATTACGTAAAGATGATTAAGCAGGAAAAAAGGAGTGAGTTTGATTATTATTCGGGTGCACATAATCCGGAAGTTGTCGGCTTCTTCTCTTTTCGAGAATAATATTTGAATAATGCGTTAGTCCATTTGGTTGGGGTAACGCTTTTTTTTGTGTGGACGCAACTTAAAACAACTCAATAAAAGAATATCTTAATGGAAAAGAACATTAAAAAAGTTTTAGTCTTAGGCTCTGGCGCTTTGAAAATAGGGCAAGCGGGAGAATTTGACTATTCCGGATCTCAGGCATTGAAAGCTCTGAAAGAAGAAGGCATTAACTCTGTATTGGTAAATCCGAATATTGCTACGATTCAGACATCAGAGGGGATTGCAGATAAGGTTTATTTTTTGCCTGTCACAACTTATTTTGTCGAAGAAATAATTAAGAAAGAGCGTCCTGATGGTATTTTGTTAGCATTTGGCGGACAAACAGCTTTGAATTGTGGTGCGGAACTTTATATGCAGGGCATTTTAGCCAAATATGGAGTTACGGTGCTTGGTACGTCTGTAGAAGCTATTATGTATACGGAAGACCGCGATCTTTTTGTTAAGAAGCTTGATGAGATTTCAATGAAAACGCCTGTCAGCCAAGCTGTAGAGAATATGGATGATGCTTTGGCAGCAGCTCGTAGAATTGGTTATCCTGTAATGGTTCGTTCTGCTTATGCTTTAGGCGGACTTGGTAGTGGTATTTGTGCAAACGAAGAAGAATTTATTAAATTGGCAGATAGTTCGTTTGCTTTCTCAAAACAAATCCTTGTTGAAGAATCTTTGAAGGGGTGGAAAGAGATTGAGTTTGAGGTGATCCGTGATGCCAATGATCACTGTTTTACGGTGGCAAGTATGGAAAACTTTGACCCGCTGGGTATACATACAGGTGAATCTATTGTGGTTGCTCCGACTTGTTCTTTAGATGATAAAGAACTGAAAATGTTACAGGATTTATCAACGAAATGTATCCGTCATTTAGGTATCGTAGGTGAATGTAACATACAATATGCTTTTAATTCGGAAACGGATGATTATCGTGTTATTGAAGTGAATGCGCGTTTAAGCCGTTCTTCGGCTTTGGCATCTAAAGCCACAGGGTATCCATTGGCATTTGTAGCTGCAAAAGTTGCTTTGGGCTATACATTAGATCAGATTGGTGAAATGGGTACTCCGAATTCAGCTTATGTAGCTCCGACTCTTGATTACTATATCTGTAAAATTCCCCGTTGGGATTTAACGAAGTTTGCCGGAGTTTCCCGTCAGATAGGTTCCAGTATGAAGTCTGTTGGTGAGATTATGTCTATTGGCCGTTCTTTTGAAGAGATTATTCAGAAAGGATTACGAATGATAGGTCAGGGGATGCATGGCTTTGTAGGAAATGAAGGTCTGCATTTTGATGATTTGGATGAAGAATTGGCTAATCCTACCGACCTGCGTATTTTTGCGATAGCAGAAGCCTTGGAAAAAGGATATACGGTGGAACGTATTCATGAACTGACGAAGATTGATCCTTGGTTCTTGGGCAAGTTGAAGAACATAACTGATTTTAAAGAAAAGCTCTCTATATATAATAAGGTGGAAGATATTCCTGCCGATATGCTTCGGGAAGCAAAAGTTCTTGGTTTCTCTGATTTTCAGATTGCGAGATTCGTCTTGAATCCGGTCGGAAATATGGAAAAGGAAAATCTGATTATACGTAACCGCAGAAAAGAATTGGGAATTCTTCCGGCAGTAAAACGTATCAATACCATTGCTTCGGAACATCCGGAGTTGACCAACTATCTTTATATGACCTATGCGGTACAGGAATATGATGTCAACTATTATAAAAATGAAAAGTCGGTTGTCGTATTAGGTTCGGGTGCATATCGTATCGGTAGTTCTGTAGAATTTGACTGGTGCTCGGTTAATGCAGTTCAGACAGCTCGTAAATTGGGATACAAATCAATCATGATTAATTATAATCCGGAAACTGTTTCTACGGATTATGATATGTGCGATCGACTCTATTTTGATGAACTTTCATTTGAACGTGTGCTTGATGTGATTGATTTGGAACAGCCGCGTGGTGTGATTGTCTCTGTGGGCGGGCAGATTCCGAATAATCTGGCAATGAAACTGTACCGTCAGTCTGTTCCGGTTCTTGGAACTTCACCTATATCTATCGACCGTGCTGAAAATCGCAATAAGTTTTCGGCAATGCTTGATTCTCTAGGTATAGACCAGCCGGCTTGGCAGGAACTTACCAGTTTGAGAGATGTCCAGGGGTTTGTGGATAAAGTCGGTTATCCGGTACTTGTCCGTCCGTCGTATGTACTTTCCGGTGCTGCCATGAATGTTTGCTATAACGATCAGGAATTGAAAGAGTTCTTGCAGATGGCTAAAGAGGTTTCTAAGGAATATCCGGTTGTTGTATCACAATTCCTGCAGAATACCAAAGAGATAGAGTTTGATGCCGTTGCTCAGAATGGAGAAGTTGTGGAATATGCAATTTCAGAACATGTGGAGTTTGCGGGAGTTCACTCGGGAGATGCAACTTTGGTATTCCCGGCACAGAAGATTTATTTTGAGACAGCACGTCGTATTAAGAAGATCAGTCGTCAGATAGCAAAAGAGTTGAATATTTCAGGACCTTTTAATATCCAATATCTGGCAAAGAATAATGATGTGAAGGTAATTGAATGTAATCTGCGTGCGTCCCGCAGTTTCCCGTTTGTCTCCAAAGTATTGAAACGTAACTTTATAGAGACTGCAACGAGGATTATGTTGGATGCTCCTTATAGCAAGCCGGATAAATCGGCCTTTGATGTGGATTGGATTGGTGTAAAAGCATCACAATTTTCTTTCTCCCGTTTGCATAAGGCAGATCCGGTGTTGGGAGTAGATATGTCTTCGACCGGAGAAGTAGGTTGTATCGGAGATGATTTTTCTGAAGCATTATTGAATGCGATGATTGCTACCGGATTCAAAATACCTTCTAAAGAAAAGGGGGTGATGGTGTCTTCCGGAGCAATGAAATCAAAAGTTGATTTGCTTGATGCGATTCGTACACTTTTTGGCAAAGGATATAAAGTCTATGCAACGGCCGGTACGGCGCAGTTCCTGAATGATAGTGGCGTTAAGGCGGAAACCGTGTATTGGCCGGACGAAAACGCTCACCATGAGAATAATGTCATGAAGATGATTGCCGATCATAAGTTTGATTTGATTATCAACATACCGAAAAACCATTCGAAACGGGAGCTGACCAATGGCTACATGATACGTCGTGGGTCTATTGACCACAATATTCCGTTGATAACCAATGCCCGTCTGGCAAGCGCGTTTATCGAGGCATTCTGTGAAATGTCTATAGAGGATATTCAGATTAAGAGCTGGCAGGAATATAAATAGATCGATTCAGATTTGTATATCTGAGAATATATATTTGAAGATACGGTCGATTGATTACAAACGATAGGAGTTTGTAGACAATCGACCGTATCTTTGTTTTCAATCGTCCTTATGATTTTTTCAATCAACCTGATGATTTTAAAAAACATCAAGGTCATTTTAAATTCATATAAGGAAGCGTTGTCTATCACTCAAGGGGGTGTTGCCTAACGCTCAAGGGAGCGATAGCTTACATCTACTGGAGCGTTGTCTATCACTCCCTTAGGCGTTTTAGTTTGCCTATTTCGCCGATTCAGCTGTTCTCAAATTTACTTTGAACTGCCTTCACCTTATCACTATTTGTCTCTTTGTCGTTGATTGATAGTCGATTAAAGTGAAGACGGCATTTATGAAGTAAAAAACGAGCGAGCATTTTAAAAAGCCCTAGGATTAAAATATAGCTACACCTTATTCGTGTTTTGGTTTGGGACGGCATTGGTCAATGCATCCGGTCATGTATTAGAATATAGCCCTTTCTATCGGCTGAATCATGATTTAGTTGATATTTGCTTTTGGAATATGGAAGCTGTTTCTCACGCTTTGTTATGTTTGCAAATGTAATTTTTAATAAACCGAAATATGAGAAAAAGTACTTTAAAAGCATTTATTGTTGTGTGTTTGTTGGGAATATCCCTTTCTACATCAGCTCAATATATTTTGAGCTATTGTGACGGGAGCCTTTCACATCCGGTAGGGCAAAGCGTAGGCTCTGAAACTTATGACCTTTCTTCTGCAATGTATTTAGGTGCAGATAAATTAACTCCTTTGACGGGTAATGTAATTTCAAGTGTGAAAGTTGGTCTTATGAATGGTACTTCATCTTATCCGGTAAATAGTTATGGAGATTTAGTGGTTTTTATTAAGAAGACATTGGATGGTGATGCTATCACAACACAAAAACTGGCGAAAGCAGACGTTAAATTTGATAAATGGAATGAAGTGATACTAGAACACCCGGTAACAATTGATGGACAACCTTTATATATAGGATATACGATTGAAGACGCGAATAGTATGCCCATTGCTTTTGATAAAAATGTAAATATGGAAAATGAGAACGCCACTTGGTTTGCTCACGATGGCGAATGGGAAAAAAATCCGGGTTTTGGTAATACTTGTATCAAGGCAGTTGTGACAGGTGATAATGTCCCTGCATATAATGTGGCAGTTACAGACATCGTTGCTCCGAGTTTGGTAAAAAGCGGTGAGCGTTTTAGCCTGTTAGCTTACGTCTTTAATAAGGCCCAAACTATTAATTCAATGGAAATAGTAGGTAAAAAAAGCGAAGAAACGGTCTTTACCTCTATAGCGTCCGATTTAGAACTTGCTTTTGATTCTAATAATATGGTTCTGTTTGATTTGTCTTGTACCGGAGTAAATGATAAATCAACTTTGGATTTGTATGTATCTAAAATTAATGGTGAAGAAGTAAATCAGAGTGAAAAATATAGTTTTCCTCTGTCTTGTTCAGAGAATTGCGTACCTCGTAAAATATTCTTGGAACATTTTACATCTTTACCTTGTAGCGGATGTCCGGGTGGGCTTGCCAGGATGAAGGAAGCTATTGGAGATGATATGGATAAGATTGTTTGGATCAGCCATCACAACGGCGCTTTTACAGACGATTATACGATAGCTGAAAGTAATGCCTTTATTGATTTTTATGGAGTTGATCTTTGTACTGCACCTTCTGCTATGTTTGATCGCGTTAACTGGGCTAAAGCTGGTGCTATGATTCCTACTGCCTCAAATGTAGTACCAACGCTTGGACCGGTATTTACGGTTTCTTATGCCGGAGCAACGGATGTGATGAAAAATATTTTGAGAATCAGAAAAGGAGAATATTCTCCGGTAAATATAACTGATATTGAACAAACATATTCCGGTCCCGGTAAATTGGTGGTAACTGTAAAAGGAGAAAAGTTGCAAGCGCTAGATGGAATGCCTGCCATTTCGGTGTTCTTAACAGAAGACGGATTGCCGGGAAATGATACGCATGGTGTTCAAGATCATGTTATACGTTATGTCGCAAATTCTCCTAAATATTATTATTGGGGAGATCCGATTAAGTTTGAGGGCGATGGAACTTTCTCTGTTTCATATGAAATAACATTATCCGGTAGAGGCTGGGGAGTATCAAATATGAATGTCATAGCAGTAGTGAGTAACTTGGATTTGACTGACATAAATAATAATGAGGTTTATAATGCCGAGCAAGTCAAGCTTTATGATAATGGAACCGGTATTGATGATAATATCATTGAAAACTCGGTAATTGTTTATGGTGCAAATGGGAAAATTCATGTTGAAGGTGAATATGATTCTGTAGAAGTCTATACGGTTGATGGTAAACTTGTAGATAATACGAACTTATCTGCAGGAATTTATATCGTTCAAGTTCAAATGAAAGATCATATGCTCATAAGGAAGGTGCAAATTTAAGTTTTAACTATCCGATAACCTTTAAAGTCCCATGTTTTGGAAAAAACATGGGACTTTTTATTTGGTGACGAATCTTTTCTTATATTTGTTTCATTATAATAAATCCGAATTAAAATGTTGATACTGCTTTCTTGTGCCAAGACTATGGCTGTAGCTTCTAAAATAGAAATTCCGGCGACAGTTCCACAATATTTGGAACGAGCTAAAGATATTGCTTTTCAAATGTCTCAATATTCAGTAGATGAGCTGGAACAGATATTAAAGGTGAATGCTAAAATAGCTTTGCAAAATTATCAACGCTTCCAATCTTTTCATTCGGAAGAGAATTCTCCTTTACAGGCGATTCTTGCTTATACAGGGATTGTTTTTAAACGTTTAGGCGTGAAAGACTTTTCTACAGAAGATTTTTATTATACTCAGGAGCATTTAAGATTAACTTCATTTTGCTATGGTTTGCTTCGCCCCTTTGATTTGATAAAGAACTATCGTATGGAGGGTGATATCGTTTTGCCAGAGCTTGGAGATATAACAATCTTTGATTATTGGAAACCCATTCTTACAGATGCTTTTATTACGGATATTAAAAGGAATGGAGGAGTATTAGTAAATTTGGCAAGTGGAGAAATGAAATTGCTTTTTGACTGGAAAAGAGTGGAGGAGGAAGTTAATGTTATCACTCCGGAATTTCGTGTGAACAGAAATGGTGAATTAAAGACAATAGTCATCTATACAAAGATGTGCCGTGGGGAAATGGCACGTTTTATCTTAAAGAATAAATTGGAAGCTCCGGAGAGCTTGAAGAACTTTACATTTGATGGATTTTCTTTTCGTCGGGAGCTAAGTGATGAATATAATTATCTATTTACTATATCTGAATAATTAATGAAGTCCGAAATAGAAAAAATGAGGTCCGGTGAACTTGCAGATATGTCTTTGCCGGAGATGCAGGAAAGTTTTATTCATTGCAAGAAACTGTTAGCACGAATGCGATTGATGAGTATGTACGATGCTGATTATCGTAATCTATTGAATGAGCTTATACCTGGGATACCTGTGACATCTGTAGTGTGTCCTCCTTTCTATTGTGATCATGGGCATGGTATCCGTTTAGGTGAACATGTTTTTATTAATGCTAATTGCACTTTTTTAGATGGAGCTTTTATTACTATTGGTCACCACACCTTGATAGGACCGAATGTTCAGATATATACTCCTCACCATCCTATTGATTATCTGGAACGTCGGACATCTAAAGAATATGCCTATCCTGTAACGATTGGAGATGATTGCTGGATAGGGGGTGGCGTGATAATCTGTCCGGGAGTAACGGTTGGGAATCGTTGTATTATTGGTGCTGGGAGTGTTGTGACGAAAAATATTCCGGATGATTCGATTGCTGTGGGGAATCCGGCGGGAATTCGACCAAAATAGAATAATAAAAATACAATATATTTTAATAAACAGATAATAATCATCTGAAGTTTTGATTTTTTGCTATATATTATATATATTTGTTCAATATTAGCTAAAAAAATAAATTATGAAAAAAATCTACTCTTTAGTGTCATTATTGTTTGTCTGTTTGTTGGCAAATGCACAGTTTAGAATGAATTCTGTTTCTTTGATGTCAAGTAGTCAGCCTGTGGCTGTAAAGGGAACTATTCCTGATGAGTCTGTCCCTGTTGGATACTGTTCTTCTTTTATTGATGATTTGGGGGCTGTAGGAATTGGTGGTGAAGCCACTCTTTCTGCTGCTATTCAATTGCCTGTTTCTGATATTAAGAGTAAAGGTGATCAGATTTTTATGATTAAATTTGCTTTGGGAAGTGATGATGCTCGTGATGCTGAGGTGTTTCTTTCTCAAGATTTAACCGGAACTCCTTTGTTAACTCAGCCTGTCTCAGACGCTCATTCGGGATGGAATTATGTAGTGTTGTCTACTCCTAAAGATTTGTCATCTTTAGAAGGTGATCTTTATGTAGGATATTCTGTTAAAACCGCAGGATATACAATGGGTATTGAAACGTTAAAAAATGCGAATAAGTTAGCTGATTGGATGGCTATTGATGGAGAATGGTCTAATTTATCATCAGTGCAGAGTATTGGGGCTTGTGCGAATACGATTCAAATATTAGTGTCGGGAGGAGATTATTCTTCGGAAACACAGCTTGGCGTTGTTGCAGCTGAACTTGATTTTAGAAAATATGTAGCGACAAATCAGAATATTAAGGCTCAATGTGAGATTCGCAATGTTGGTGTGAAAACAATTAAAGACATGGTATTGTCTTATAAGGTTGGAGATCAGACCAAAAGTTTAACTCTTGATGGTTTAAATATAGCTAATGCAGTGGGGCAAATTATAGAACTTCCAGAAGTTTCATTGGCTTCAGATGGAACATATTCTATAGAAGTGAAAGCTGCAAGTTTGAATGGGCAATCTAATTTAGGCTTGAACGAAGCTGCGACAGGTGAGATTATCGTTTTACAAGAAGGAACTTTTGTGGATAGGCAAGTGCTGATAGAACAGTTCACAGGGCAATATTGCGGCTATTGCCCAGCAGGACATACTGCAATGAAAGCTGCGGTAAAAGGTTATGAAGATAGGGTGTCTTGGGTTTCTCATTATTCTTATGATGGAACTGATGGAGAATTTTATATACCGGAAAATAATACAATAGCACGGGCTTTTGGAGTAGGTGGGGCTCCTTATTGTATGCTAGATCGAACTAATATTAAGAATTATTCTTCTACGAGTTCTCCTATTTTTAACACTCAACTTATGACCCCGCAATGTTTAAGAGGTATGGTAGAAAACCCGGCTTATGTTTCTGTTGATTTAGCTGGTATTCTTGATAAAGAGCAAAATGCTATTGAGGTTACTATTACTGGAGAGTTTTTAAAAGAATACCCTAATGCAAAATTAAATGTCTTTTTAGTTGAAGATGGTTTTAATACATTTCAGTATCAATCGGCATTAATGCCAAATTATCCTCATGATCATGTGATGCGTGCTGTTATTTCAAAAGAAGTAATGGGAGATGATCTTGTTGTGGAAAATAATAAGTTTCAAAAAAAATATGCTTATGTTATTCCTGCGAAGATTGCTAAAATGGCAACAAATCTAGAAAACATGAGAGTCATTGCTTTTGTTGCTGATTATGTTAAAGGCCAAAAGAATAAATGTATTGTACACAATTCTGTGGCATTAGATCTTAATGACTTTACAGAGGGAAGTGTCTCCAATATAAATAATAATATATTGAACACTTTGACGGTGTCTGCTGAGAATGGAATGGTATTTGTTAATGGGGAGTATGACTCATTTGATGTTTATGCGACTGATGGTATGAAAATAAATAATCAGCATATTTCTTCTGGAATATACATTGTGAAAATTTTTATCGGTAAATCAGTTGTGGTTAAAAAGATTGTAATAGATTGATCTAAATATTGATAGAGATTAAGAGGGGAGCTTAAAAACTCCCTTCTTCTTTTTGTGGGGAGAAGAAGCTGTATTGATATTATTACTAATTTAATTGTTGCCTAAAAAATAATCACTAAATATTTTGGTGGTTTCAAAATAAACTGTACCTTTGCATCGCTTTTGAAACGAAAGTGTACGGGCGTTTAGCTCAGCTGGTTCAGAGCATCTGCCTTACAAGCAGAGGGTCGGCG
>OHAE01000335.1_pt1 | contig 44949 bp, 47 predicted proteins | sample 1577061 | NCBI WGS metagenome assembly OHAE01 (sample SAMEA3541535, study PRJEB24748) | human gut metagenome | biome: human gut; feature: human-associated habitat; material: faeces | place: China | collected 2012
CCGCCTTGAGCGGACGGCGCGTGCGATGCAGTCAGGCCGCAAACCCCTTTGTCAAAAAGTAATACTTTTTGACAGTCACAGAAAAACGAAAAACAGCATCACGATCAGGTACGCGAACGCGAGCGTCATCGGCGCGAGCGCGAGTGCGGCGGTCAGCCGCCAGTCGTCCTCGCGCTCGACCGTGCCTTCATAGACCGGCTCCGCCATGGCGGCGAGTGAGCCGTGCAGATAGCTGCGGTAGAGCTTCAAAAACCGCTTTCCGTCGCGGTGGCCGGTGCTGTAGGCCGACTGCTCCGGTGTGCGGGGCTGCAGGGCGTGGTGTGTGCGCATCCGGTGTTCCTCCTCATGCTCGAAAGGTGTCAAATCGTTTATAAGCTATTATACGCATTGCGCCGCCGCGCGTCAACCGGGGAAGCGCTCGGGTGCAGACGTTGTCTCCGGCGACGGTGTCGGCGTCGGCTCCGTGCTGGGCTCGGGCGTGGGCTCCGGCTCCGGTTCGGGCGTCGGCATCGGGGGCAGGATCACCTGCGGCGGGGCGTTCGGCGTGGGTCTCGGCGTGGGCGTGACCGTCTGCACCGGTGTGGGCGCAGGAGCGGGGGGCTTGCGCGGGATGCTGCCGACTGCGATCCACAGCGCGGCGACTACGGCACAGAGCACCGCCAGGATCACGGAGACGGTGAGTACCCACTCGCGGCGTCGCGCACGCGCCTGCTTTTTGCGCTGCGTCTCCTGCTCGGCGATGCGCTCGGCCGAGACTTCGAACCGCCGCGTCTGCGACAGTTCCTCGACCGGCGGCTGCGGCAGGGGAACGGCGGTCTCGGGGTCGAGCGCCGTGACCTCAATGAGCACGAGTGTGATGTTGTCGCCCGGCCCGGCGTCGAGCGCCTGCGCCATGAGTGCCTGCCCCAGCTCCGGCAGCGGCATACCCGCGCCGAGCACCGCCTGCAGGCGGCTGTCGCTGAGCTTTCCGGTCAGCCCGTCGGTGCACAGCAGCAGCCGGTCGCCGACGGCGAGCGGCACACCGGCCGCAAAGTATGGCATGAGCCGCTGGCGCGCGCCGAGCATGCCCAGATACTGCGTGAGCACGTGCCGGTCCGGACTGTCGTCCGCGTCATCCGCGTCGCCGGCGGCACCGGCATCGAGCCGCTCCTGATACTTGGTGTGGTCGCGCGAGATGCGCTGCAGCGCGCCGCCGCGCTGCAGATAGATGCGGCTGTCGCCGACGTTGCAGCAATAGGCGTGGTTTCCGGTCAGGTGCACGGTCCCAGCGGTCGAGCCGCTGACCTGACCGCTGGCCGCGATCATGTCGCACACGGCGACGTTTGCGCGCCGGAAGAAATCGAGCGCGTCAAACGGCTCATCGCTGCTGCATCGGTGCAGTGTCTGCGCGCACAAAAGCGCCGCCTGCTCACCGTTTGCCTCGCCGCCCATGCCGTCGAACACGCCGTAGATCAGCCGCTTGCCCTCCTGCTCGGCGGCCGCCTCGGCCACGGGGACGGCGGCATCGCGCTTGAACGTGCCGTTGCAGTAGTAGTTGTCCTCATTATTATCCCGGCCGGAGCCGATGTTTGTCTGCGCGTAACACAGCACACGCATCGCGCATTCCTCCCATGATGGTCTTCTTCCGCTATCGTATCGTTCGGCGGCCGGTTTGTCAACGTGTTGTCGGGGCGAAGAACGGAAAAAATGCAGCGGTGCGCCCATTTTTGCCCGACTGGGGATTCCATCGGCGGCGGATTTGTGCTATGCTGAAGGCAAAAGGGCGCTGCCGCGCGTGCGGCGGCGATGGGGGAACGGATATGAACGAACGATTGGATGCGGCGCTCGAGCAGCTGCCATTCTGGCCGAACCTGACCGAGCCGCAGCGCGAGCTTGCGCGCCGCGGCGCACGGCTGACACAGTATGAGCGCGGTGCACTCGTACACGGGTGCGACGGGCAGTGCCTCGGCATGATCCGGGTGCAGAGCGGACGTCTGCGTGCGTGTATGCTCTCGGACGACGGGCGTGAGATCACGCTCTACCGCCTCACGGACGGGGATGCCTGCGTGCTCGCGGCGGCGTGTGTCATCCGGCAGATCACGTTTGAGGTGCAGCTCGTGGCCGATGCGCCGACGGAGCTGCTGATCCTCGGCGCGCACGTGTTCCAGCAGCTTGCGGCGGAGAATATCTATGTCGAGTGCTGCATGTACCGGCTTGCCACCGAGCGCTTTTCCGATGTCATGTGGGCGATGCAGCAGCTGCTGTTCATAAGCTTTGACAAGCGCCTTGCGCAGTACCTCTGGGACGAATCCGGCCATGCCCGTGCCCCTGTGCGCGCCACGCATGAACAGATCGCGCGCGACACCGGCGCCGTGCGTGAGACGGTCACGCGTATGCTGCGCCACTTTGCCGATGACGGCGTCGTGTCGCTCGGCCGCGGCACGGTCACGGTCACGGACGCGCAGAAGCTGCGCAGCCTCGCCGGAATGTGACTTTGCCACAGAACGCAGGTGTAAAATCTGTTAAAATCCAATCAACAAATCCAAGATACCGATTCGGAAAGGAAGATCTCTATGTTGACACTTACGAAAGAAAACTTTGCGCAGGAGGTCCTGCAGTCTGACAGACCCGTGCTCGTGGATTTCTGGGCAACGTGGTGCGGCCCCTGCCGCATGATGGCGCCCGTGGTCGAGGAGCTCGCCGCCGAGCATCCGGAATACAAATTCGGCAAGATCAATGTTGATGAGCAGCCGGAGCTCGCAGGTGAGTACCGCATCATGAGCATCCCGACGCTCATGGTTTTCCGCGGCGGTCAGGCCACGGCCGTAAAGGTCGGCGTGACGCCGAAGGAAGAGCTGCTCAACCTCCTCGGCTGAGACCGGGGAAAACCAGAAACATTTGAAGGAGGAGACAACGTATGCACTGCACTGTGAAAATGACCGAGGACCTGTACTGGGTCGGTGCGTCCGACCGCCGTCTGGCGCTGTTTGAGAGCGTGTATCCCATCCCGCGCGGCGTGTCGTACAACGCCTATGTCCTGCTGGATGAAAAGACCGTCCTGCTCGACACGGTGGATCAGTCCGTCGCCGGTCAGTTCTTTGAAAACCTTGCCCACGTGCTCGGCGGCCGCCCGCTGGACTACATCGTCGTGCACCACATGGAGCCGGACCACGCCAAGACGCTCGAGGAGACCGTGCGCCGTTATCCCGAGGCGAAGATCATCTGCAACGCGAAGATCCGCGACATGATCCGCAACTACTTCACCTTTGACATCGACAGCCGCGCCATCCTCATGGCCGAGGGCGACACCTACTGCTTCGGCAAGCACACGTTCGCCTACGTCATGGCACCGATGGTGCACTGGCCGGAGGTCATGGTCAGCTTTGACACCACGACCGGCACGCTCTTTTCCGCCGATGCCTTCGGCACGTTCGGCGCGCTCAGCGGCAACCTCTATGCCGACGAGTATGACTTTGAGCACGACTGGCTGCCCGATGCCCGCCGCTACTATACGAACATCGTCGGCAAGTACGGCACGCAGGTGCAGGCGCTGCTCAAGAAGGCCGCTACGCTTGATATCCGCATGATCTGCCCGCTGCACGGTCCGGTCTGGCGCAAGAACATCGGCTGGTTCGTTGATAAGTACAGCAAGTGGAGCTCCTACACGCCCGAGCAGGACGGCAGCGTGCTCATCGCTTACTCCTCCGTCTACGGTCACACCGAAAACGCGGCGCAGGTGCTCGCGACCATGCTGGCCGGGCGCGGCGTGCGCAACATCGCCATGTACGACGTCTCCGTCACGCACCCGAGCTATGTCGTGGCCGAGGCCTTCCGCTGCAGCCACCTCGTGTTCGCGTCCACGACGTATAACGCCGGCATCTTCTGCAACATGGAGACGGCGCTGCTCGACATCGCGGCACACAACCTCCAGAACCGCACCATCGCCCTGATCGAAAACGGCTCCTGGGCGCCGACCGCCGGCAAGCTCATGCGCGGCATCCTCTCCAAGCTCAAGGACGTGACCATCCTCAACGAGACGCTCACCATCAAGTCCTCGCTCAAGGACGATCAGCTCGCAGCGCTCGCCGAGATTGCGGACGCGCTCGTGGCCTCCATGCCGAAGCCGCGCCCGATCGTCAACGAGGGCAAGCAGAATCCCGCCGCGCTCTTCAAGTTCCAGTACGGCCTGTTTGCGCTCTCCGCCCGCGAGGGGGACAAGGACAACGCCTGCATCATCAACACCGCCATCCAGATGGCCAACAAGCCCGAGCGCATCTCCATCTCGGTCATCAAGGCCAACTACACCTGCGGCATGATCGAGCGCACCGGCGTGTTCAATCTCTCGCTGCTGACGAAGGAAGTGCCGTTTGCATTCTTCCAGCACTTCGGCTTCCAGTCCGGCGCGGAGGTGGACAAGTTCGCAGACTGGAGCGACTGCGCCCGCAGCGACAACGGTCTGTATTACATCAACCGCTACACGAACGCCATGTTCTCCTGCCGCGTCGTCGAGAGCTATGATCAGGGCAGCCACCGGCTGTTCATCGCCGAGATCACGGAGTCCAAGCTCTTCAGCAACGACGAGACCGTGACCTACGACTACTACCGCAGCCATATCAAGCCCGCGCCGCCGAAACTGGCCCCCGCCGAGAAGGCGACCTGGGTCTGCTCCGTGTGCGGCTACGTGTACGAGGGCGAGACGCTCCCGGCCGATTTCATCTGCCCGCTGTGCAAGCACCCGGCGTCCGACTTCGTCAAGCACGAGGCCAAGCCCGCGGAAAAGCGCGTCGGCTTTGTGTGCACCGTCTGCGGCTATGTGTACGATGGCGCGGATATGCCGGATGACTTCATCTGCCCGCTGTGCCACCACCCGAAGTCCGACTTCAAACCGCTTGCGTAAGTTCCCCGATATTGCAAAAACGACGTGACCGTCTTTGGTCACGTCGTTTTTTTGCTGTCCTTCGGCGCTCAGCGCTTGTCGATCACGTCGATGATCTCGCCCACGAACGCGAGATGCGGCTGCCAGCCGCCGTGAAAGTCGGGGTACACCTGCGGCATCGAGGCGTAGTATGCCTGCACCTCCGGCGCGAGATCCTCTGTGGTGAACTGGTGCTGGTAGAGCTTTTTGCACAGGAAGGTCAGGTTCGCCTCCGCATAGGTCACGCCCTGTCCGAAGGCCATCGGCGTCAGTCCGGCTGCGGCGGCCTTGTCGCCGTCTCTGCCGGAGTGCGAGCCGATGTAGCCCAGTGCACGCCTGTATTCCGGCGGGTAGAAGCTGACGGTGAACGTGTCGCCCTGCTCCAGGAATTCGCAGGTGTAGCGCGCCGGATGCACGTAGACCGTGACGGCCGGCCGGCTTCTGCCCGTCGGTCCCCAGAGGTTGCCCAGACTGCCCCAGCCGACCGTGCAGCTGTTGTAGTGTTCGATCGAGCCGGCGGTCACGATCGCCCACTGCCGGTCGAAGAGCTCAAAGACGTTGTATGCTTTCTGCTTGAAGTTTTCCATGTTGATTCACTCCGTCATGACCGCCGCGCAGTGCGGCGGTGTGTGTTATTCCTTCGGCAGCACGCGCAGCCAGTTGCCAGAAAAGAGCGCGCTGAGCAGCGGCTCGTCATAGCCGCGCGCCGCGAGCGCCGCGTAGAGCTTCGGGTAATCCTGAATGCCGGTGACGCCGCCGCCGAGCGTGTCACACCCGTCGAGATCGCCGCCGAGCGCGAGCGTTTCTGCACCGCCGAGGTCGAGCAGGTGCTCGATGTGGCGCACGACGGCGTCCATATCCGCGCCGCCGAGAAAGTCCGTGTAGAGGTTGAGCCCGACCACGCCGCCGCTGTCGCGGATGGCGCAAAAGAGGTCATCCGAGAGATTGCGCGTGTGCGCGCAGACGGCGCGGCTGTTCGCGTGCGAGGCGATCACGGGACCGAGCCCGAGACGCACCACATCCCATGCCGCAGCCTCCGACAGGTGCGACACGTCCGGCAGCATCCGGTGGGCATACAGCGCGCGTACGAAGTCGCGCCCCTGCGCCGTGAGCCCCTGTGTGGGCGCGTCGCAATGCGAGCCTGCGAGGGCGTTTGCGTGGTTCCATGTCAGCGTCACATACACGCACTCCCACGCCGCCGCCTCATCCAGCCCTTTGGGGTCGCAGTCGAGCAGCTCCGCGCCCTCGATGCCGAGCAGCGCGGCCGTTTTCCCGGCCGCCCATGCCGCGCGCACGTCCTGCGCCGTGCGGCAGCGGCGCACGAGGTCGGCGTTGCGCGCACATTCGCGTTCAAGCAGGGCATGCTGCCGCTGCGCGACGGTATGGAGCGGTTCGCTTACCGCAGCGCTGTCGGCAAAGATCGCAAAGATCTGCGCGTGCTGCCCGAGTGCCGCGCAGCGCGTGAGGTCGACATGGCCGGTGTTTTGCCGCAGCGCACTGCCGCGCTCGAGGCAGCGCGCGAGCGTGTCGCAGTGCCCGTCAAAGCTGCGCATCATGCGTCCTCCCTCCGGGTCACGGCCTCGAGATAGTCGTAGTACGGCAGCAGGAAGCCGAACCCGCGCACGAGCTCGTCCGTCAGCGCGGGGGAGAAGAGCAGGTCGTCGTGCGCGCGCACGCACGAGAGATCGAGCACGCGCTTGTTGTACCACGGAGAGAGCAGCGCGCCGGGGTTGCCCTTCGGCCGGACATAGTCCTGTCCCGCGAGCATGAAGGTGCTCTGCGCGTTCAGGCGCTCTGCCAGCTCTGTCAGCGGCAGGGGGTCTGCGTCGATCGCACGGCGGAAGCACGCCATCGTGTTTGCCTTTGCCCAGTAGCAGCCCATGCCGTAGCTGTAGTTGTGCGGGGTGATCTCAAAGTAAAACGCAGGGATCTCCGGCCCGCGGCTGCTGTCGCAGCGCAGCGTGAACCAGAGGCTTTCCTTATACGGTCCATTGCCGTGCAGCCGCCGCGCATCGCGGTAGATGCGCGCCACGTGCAGATACCACTTCCGCTGTGGGTATGCCTGCTCGAGCGCGGCGGTCACGTCGGCGGCCAGCGCCTTCATCGGGCGGTCGAGCGTGTCGACAAAGACCTGCTTATGCTCCAGAAACCATGGGCGCTCGTTGTGAAAGCGCAGCTCCCAGAGAAAGTCGATCGTTGCGTCGGAAAAGCCAGTGAACATATGCGTTGCTCCTTGTCATGCCTTGAAAGTACCCTCATCTTACTCCGAAAGGTGCGCGCTTGCAAGAGCACGCACACAGTGCAAATTGCCGAATCATGGTTGCTTTTTTATCAAATCTTTTGTATACTGTTTTTTGCGTGCCTTAGCACGCAGAGAAAAAGAAAACTGTAGAGGAGACAAAACATGATTGAATCAATTGACAGAGTTGTCAATGCGATCGGCGGTTTTTTGTACCGGCCGTACATCGTGCCTCTGTTTCTGCTCGCCGCGGGTCTGTATTTCACGATCCGTACCGGGCTGATCCAGTTCCGGCTGTTCGGTGAGTCGATCCGCGTTGTCAAGGAAAAGCCGAAAGAGAAGGGCAGCATTTCGTCCTTCGGTGCGCTCATGGTGTCCACGGCGTCGCGCGTCGGCACGGGCAACATCGTCGGCGTGTCCACGGCCATCTGCCTCGGCGGCTTCGGCGCCGTGTTCTGGATGTGGGTCGTGGCGCTGGTCGGCGGTGCGAGCGCATTTATCGAGTCTGCGCTCGCGCAGGTCTACAAAAAGCGCGATGCTGACGGCAGCAGCTACGGCGGCCCGTCGTACTATATGGAGCAGGCGCTGCACCAGCGCTGGCTCGGCGTCGTGTTCGCGGTCGTGCTGATCCTGACCTATGTCGTGGGCTTTAATATGCTCGCCGCCTACAACCTGCAGGATGCGTTTGGCGGCTTCAGCTTCTATGTCAAGGGCCGCACGCCGTACATCATCGGCGCGATCCTTGCGGTGCTGTTCGCCCTGTGCGTGCTCGGCGGCGGCAAGCGCCTGACCAATGTCACGGGCGTGCTCGTGCCGGTCATGGGTCTGCTGTATATCGTGATGTCGCTCGTCGTCGTGTTTATGAACATCAGGATCTTCCCGAGCGTCATCGCCAACATCTTCCGCGATGCGTTCAACTTCAAGGCGGCGTTCAGCGGCTTCACCGGCTCTTGCATCATGTGGGGCATCAAGCGCGGCCTGTACTCCAACGAGGCCGGTATGGGCTCGGCACCGAACGCAGCCGCCACGGCCGATGTCTCGCACCCGGCCAAGCAGGGCCTTGTGCAGATGCTGTCCGTGTTCATCGACACGCTGCTCATCTGCTCCGCCACGGCGTTCATGTGCCTGTGCTCGGGCGTTGTCCCGACGCCCGAGGCCGCCGGCGCTGCTTACGTGCAGGCGTCCGTGCAGCAGTCGCTCGGCAGCTTCGGCCCAATCTTCATCGCTATCTCCATGTGCCTGTTCGCGTTCACGACGCTCATCGGCAACTACTATTACTGCGAGGGCTGCCTGAAGTACATCCTCAAGCGCGACCCGAGCAAGGCGGGCATGACGGTGTTCCGCGTGCTTGCGTCCCTGATCGTGTTCGTCGGCGCGACGGTCAGCGCCGGTCTCGCGTGGGATACGGCCGACATGCTCCAGGCCACGATGGTCATCATCAACGTCCCCGTCATCCTGATCCTCGGCAACAAGGGCGTTGCCGTGCTCAAGGACTATATGCGCCAGCGCAGCGAGGGCAAGGATCCGCAGTTCCACGCCGCCGACATCGGCATCACCGGAACGGATTTCTGGAACTAAACCGCATTTTATAACGAAAAAGAGAGCTTGTCACGAACCGTGACAAGCTCTCTTTTCAGTTTACCAAAGAACCTCGTAGCCTTTCGCCGCCGCAGCGGCGAAAGAAAGTCCGATCATTTTCTTCGGCGACATGTGCGGCGAAGAAAATACCGCTCAGGCTGCAAGTGTGGAATTTGTGCGCGCAGCAGACTGCAATCCCTTTGTCAAAAAGTATTACTTTTTGACAGTCTCAAGAGAGCTTGTGACAGGCTCTCTTTTTTGCGCCCTGCGCTCAGGCCGGGCACGATTTCCGGTAGATGATCGTCGGGTGCAGCGAGATCTCCTGCGGATAGCTCGCCCGCCCGGTCGCAATGTCCATGCCGAGGCGCATGGCCATGTAGCACAGGTCGCGGAACTTCAGGTCCACCACGGTGATCGGCGGGTTGCTGTAGGCGAGCAGATCATCGTCGCTCGAGCTGGTGGTGAGGATCTCCACGTCCTTGCCGACGACGATGTTCTCCTCCGACAGGGCGGTGGTGAGGCCGAGCGCCGTCATGTCATACGTGCAGCAGATGACCTTCTTGAGCCGGTTGCTGTGCACGAGCGCCTTGCCAAGCTCATAGCCGGCGCGGATGCTCGTGTCGGCGCTGATGGTGCTGTGCTCAAGATTTACGCCGTGCTGTAGGCAGTAGTCGGAAAAGGCGCTGCTGCGCCACGACGTGCCGAACAGGGTCGGCGACGAGACGAGCAGGATGCTGTCCCCGCCGCGCTTGAGGGCGTGCTCGGCGGCGAGACGACCGGACTCAAGCTGATCGAAGCCGACGTAGGAGTAGTTCGGCAGCGTGCGGTTGAGCAGGATGACCGGCACGAGCGTCTGCTTCTCGGCGAGGTTTGCCAGATCCGTTCCGCCGGGGGAGATGACGATGGCGGAAGAGCCCTTGCGCTCGGCCCAAAGCTCCCGCTGGAGGTGGAGCTGGTTTTGCGTGTACGGCCGCAGGAGAATGTCGATGTTCGAGGTCTCGGCGTCGACGATGCGGTTGAAGGCGTCAAGAAACGTCGGCAGCAGCATCTTGAGCCCCGAGAGCGGGAAGTAGACCGTGACGCGGTACTTGAGCACTGCCTTGTTGCGGCCTTTATATTCATAGTCGAGGCTCTCTGCCGCTTTTCGGATCTCCTGCTGCGTCTGCTCGGTGATGCGCTTTTCCGTGCCGCGGCCGGACAGGACATAGGAGACGGTCGCTGTGGAGACGCCGCAGATGTCCGCGATGTCTTTGAGTGTAGCCATAACGGAAAACTTCCTTTGTGTCATAATGGTTGCGCGGGTGAACCGCTGCTGCTTAACATTATACTAAACAGTCGTTAAAAAAGCAATACATGCTTAACTTATTTTAAATTAATTTTGCTTATCTTTAAATAATTTAAGCAGAGATGCGTCGAAATGCTATAGAATCCCGGCCGTTAAATGGGCGAAATGATGATAATTTCGCGTTTTCGCAATTTCAGATTGACAAATTTCAAGGAAAGTGCAAAATATAAGTAACGATTGACAAGGTTTTGTCTCAGGTTATTAAGCTTACTTGTTAAGCAAAATGATGTCACGGTAACACAAGGTAGTCACGAAATAAAAACGGAATGTCAGGAGGAATCTATCATGGCAAACAAGATCAATGTTCTGGAATGCGGCCCGCGCGACGGTTGGCAGAATCTTAAGCAGATGCTGACCTTTGAGCAGAAGCTCGACCTGATCGACAGACTGTTCGACGCCGGTGTGACGCAGATGGAGGTCACTTCCTTCGTCAGCCCCAAGGCGATCCCGCAGATGGCGGACGCGGCGGATCTGGCCAAGGCCTGCATCGAGAAGTATCCGAACGCGGTGCTGTATGCGCTCGCGCCGAACTTCCGCGGTGTGGAAAACGCCTTCAACGCCGGCATCCGCAACATCTCCTACGTGATCTCGGTCAGCGAGAGCCACAACAAGGCCAACATCCGCAGAACGCATGAGGAGTCTCTGGAAGAGCTGCAGAAGATCATGGACACCTACCCGCAGATGAACATCTGCGTGGCGCTGGCAACGTCGTTCGGCTGCCCGTTTGAGGGCATCCCGCCGATCCAGAAGGTGGTCGACTTCACCAAGCGCGTCTACGACATGGGCATCCGTTCCATCTGCCTGGCCGACACGATCGGCATCGCCGATCCGCGTCAGGTGCGTGATACGATCCACGCCGTGACCGAGGTCATGCCCGACTGCGAGTTCCAGATCCACATCCACGACACCCGCGGCATGGGTCAGGCCAACACGCTCGCCGCCATCGAGTGCGGCATCAAGACGGTGCAGTCCACGCTCGGCGGTCTCGGCGGCTGCCCGTTCGCACCGGGCGCTTCCGGCAACACCGCCACGGAGGATCTCGTGTACATGCTCCAGCGCATGGGCTACGACACCGGCATCGACTTCGAAAAGCTGCTGGCTGCCGCGAAGTATCAGAAGAGCTTCATCGACGGCATCTACAGCGGCCATCAGCAGAACATCAACACCAAGACCCCGCCCTGCTGCTGAGAGCGGCACGCATCCACAAATCTGAACCATATTAGAGAGGGAATCATTTATGGAAACTGCATTTGACATTATCTCGTTGGTGCTGTTCATCGTCGTGATCCTGCTGGCTTTCTTCCGCAAGGTCAACGTCGGTGTTGTGGCAGTCACATTCGGCGTTATCATGGTGCGTATCTTCGGCCTGACCGATAAAGATCTGATCGGCGGCTTCAGCACCTCAATGTTTACCACGCTCGTCGGCATCACGCTGCTGTTCGCGGCCATCACGCAGACCGGCGCGCTGGATCTGCTGGCCAGAAAGATCATCGCGCTGGCCGGAAACAAGATGTGGGTCCTGCCCATCATGGTCTACATTGCCGGCTTCGTCATTGCCGGCGTCGGCCCCGGCGCTGTGCCCGCGCTGGCGATTATCCCCGCACTCGCGGCGATCATCGCCGTGGAGGTCGGCTTCAACCCGCTGATGCTCGTCCTGATCGGTGAGCAGGGCCTGATGGCCGGACGTATGACGCCCATCACGCCTGAGGCTGCCATCATCACCGGCGCCGCAGCCGAGGCCAACATTGCAAACGTTATGCCCACCATTCTGGTCTGCCAGACGCTCGTGACGATCGTGTCCTCGCTCGTGTTCTGGTTCATCTTCAAGGGCCACAAGGTCAAGCAGCCGCTCAACCCGATCGAGCGCGGCACGCTTGAGAAGTTCAACGCCAAGCAGATCATCTCTCTGCTGAGCATCTTGCTCATGCTCGTGCTGCTGATCTTCGTCAAGGTCAACATCGGCGTCGCCGCCTTCGCGGTTGCCGGCCTGCTGTTCCTGTTCGGCGTTGCCGACGACGGCAAGGCGCTCAAGTCCCTGCCCTGGGGCACCATCGTGATGGTCCTCGCGGTCGGCTCCCTGCTCAACATCGTCAACAAGATGGGCGGCATCGATCTGATGAGCAACGCGCTCGCCAAGATCATGACCAAGGGCACTGCGACTCCGTTCATGGGCATCTCCGCTGCACTGCTGAGCCTTGTCAGCTCCGCGCTTGGCGTGGTGTACCCGACGATGATGCCGATGTGCGCGGACATCGCTGCCCAGGTCGGCGGCGTGAACCCGGTCGCACTGATGGCGGCTGTCGGCGCCGGCGGCTCTCTGTCCGGCATCTCCCCGCTGTCCACCGGCGGCGCGCTGGCTATGGCGGCGCTCGCGACTGCGCTTCCCAACCGCACCAAGGAGGACGAGAACAAGACGTTCGTGCAGCTGTTCATCTACGCCGGCCTTGCGATCCTGATCCTGATCGTGCTCTGCTCGACCATCTACGTCCCGCTGGCAAACCTGCTGCATGGCGCCTGATCCCCGGAAACGTTTGACTGCAATCTGATTATCTGATAAAGGAGATATTTCCATGGAAAAAGCATTGAGTAATATTACTGTTCTGGACCTGACCCGCGTTCTGGCCGGTCCGTACTGCACGATGATGCTCGCCGACTACGGCGCCAACGTCATCAAGATCGAGATGCCGGGCAAGGGCGACGATACCCGCGCCATGGGCCCGAAGAAGAACGACTACAGCATGTACTATGCCTACGTCAACCGCGGCAAGAAGGGCATCACCCTGAACCTGAAGTCCGAGGAGGGCAAAAAGCTCTTCCTCGAGATGGTCAAGAAGGCCGACGTCGTCGTCGAGAACTACCGCCCCGGCGTCATGGACAAGCTGGGCGTCGGCTATGACGTGCTCAAGGAGGTCAATGACCAGATCATCTACGCCGCCGTCTCCGGCTTCGGCTGCTACGGTCCGAAGCACCAGCGCCCCGGCTATGACATCATCGCGCAGGCCACCTCCGGCCTCATGAGCATCACCGGCGAGGCCGGCGGTCAGCCGCTTCGTGTCGGCAATGCCATGGGCGACGTGCTCGGCGGCATGAACCTCACCATCGGCATCCTCATGGCGCTCAACGCCCGCACCGTCACCGGCCGCGGCCAGCGCGTGGACGTCGCGCTCGTTGACTCCGTCGTCTCCAGCCTTGAGGTCGGCTGGCAGCGCTTCTTCGCCTCCGGCAAGCAGCCCGAGCTGATCGGCAACCGCTATGCCTCCGCCTTCCCGTATGACTCCTTCCAGGCCAGCGACGGACGCTTCGTCATCGGCTGCGGCAACGACAAGCTCTTCACGCTCCTGTGCACCAAGGCGCTCGACCGCCCCGAGCTGCTCGAGGATCCGCGCTTTGACACCAACATCCACCGCTGCGAGAACTACGCCGCGCTCAAGCCCGAGATCGAGAAGTGGAGTTCCCAGCACACCATCGCCGATTGCGTGGCCATCATCGATGCGGCCGGTGTCCCGGTTGCGCCGATCAATATGCTTGCCGACGTCGTCAACGATGACCACATCGCCAACGCCCGTGAGATGTTCGTGCACCTGCAGCACCCGGTCATCGGTGACATGATCGTCCCCGGCAACCCGGTCAAGCTCATGGATACCAAGCCGGAGATCACCAAGTGCGCGCCCGACCTCGGTCAGGACAACAAGGAGATCTATGAGGGTGTGCTCGGCCTGTCCGACGCAGACCTTGCTAAGCTGAAAGAAGAAAAAGTGATCTGAGTTTTTCGCTTTCGTTTCTCTCCCCCCATAACTCCCTTCAAACATCCTCTCAAATCCTTTTTCTTTTCTCTCATAAAAAACGCCCATGGCTTTTGCCATGGGTGTTTTTTCAGCCTGCCGGAAAATCTTCTGGGTGTTCCGGCAAAAGACTTTCCGCCGCTTATGCCGGGATGCGCCGGTACAGCCGCGCGCGCAGCAGCGTCGCCAGGGCGAGCTTGATCGCGTCCGGCAGCAGAAACGGCAGCACACACTTTGCCAGCACCACGCCGAGCGTGATCGCGCCCGTGCGGGTGTAGACGATGAGAAACCACGCCGTGCCGAATGCGTAGCACACGAGCAGCCCCACGGCTGCCGACAGCACGAACACCCACTGCCCGAGTCCCCAGCGCGCCTGCGCGAGGGTGATGATGAGCGCCAGCAGGATGAAGCCGACGAGGTATCCGCCGGTCGTGCCGATCAGGGACGCGAACCCGCCGCGAAAGCCCGCGAACACCGGCGCACCCACCGCGCCCAGCAGCAGATACACCAGCACGCTCACCGTGCCGCGCTTGCCTCCGAGCAGCCCGCACACGGCGAAGATCGCAAAGGTCTGCAGCGTGAACGGCACGTCCGCCGGGATGCTGATCCATGCGCACACGGCGATGAGCGCCGCGCCGATCGCGCAAAAGCAAAGGTCTCTTGTGGAAAATTTCATAGTGTTGCCTCCGATTGTAAAGTAAAGCGTAAATGAACTTAACAATCGGACGATAGCACACACGCGCCTGATTGTCAACCAAAAACGAAAATATCTTTACAATCCGCGTGCCGTGGTCTACACTATAGGAAAAGAAACCGCACGACAAGGGGTGTGATCGGATGCTGCGGGATGATGTTTTGCTCCTGCTCACGGAGGCGGATGGCTATGTATCCGGCGAGGAGATGCGCGAGAAGCTGGGCGTGACGCGCGCGGCGGTCAGTCAGGCAGTGCGTGCACTGCGCGCCGCGGGCTATGACATTGACGCCGTCACGAACCGGGGCTATTGTCTGCGCGCGCGGCCGGATACGCTCACGGCCGGGGACGTGCTGCCCTATCTGCCGCAGGCGCGGCGGGCTCTGGTGCAGTGCTTTGCGCAGATCGACTCCACCAACAGCTATCTGAAGGCGGAGGCCATGTCCGGTGCGCCGGACGGCCTGTGCGCCATCGCCGACCGGCAGACGGCGGGGCGCGGCCGCGCGGGGCGGTCGTTTCGCTCGGACGCGGGGCAGGGGGTCTACCTGTCGATGCTCCTGCGCCCGGCGTGCGCGGCGACGGCGGCCATGACCGTGACGGCGCACGTCGCGGTGGCTGTCTGCCGCGCACTCGAGCGCTGCGGCGTGCAGCCGGGCATCAAGTGGACCAACGACCTTGTCCTCGGCACGAAAAAGATCTGCGGCATCCTCACGGAGCTCACCGTCGAGGCCGAGTCCGGCACGGTCGACTCCATTGTGGCCGGCATCGGCGTGAACGTGCGCCAGCGGCCGGAGGATTTCCCGGAAGAACTACGTGCCATCGCGGGCTCGGTATATTCCGAGACCGGGCTTGAGCTCTCCCGCGCGCGCCTGGCCGCCGAGATGGTGCGTGCGCTCGATGAGATGTATCTCGACTGGCAGCGCGATCCGCGCGCATATCTCAGCGACTACCGTGCGCGCTGTGTCACGGTGGGGCGTCCCGTGCGCGTCGTGCGCGGTGAAGATGTCCGCACCGGCTTTGCCGAGGCGGTGGACGATGACTTTGCGCTCGTCGTCCGCTGGGAGGACGGCACGCGCGAGACCGTCACCGGCGGGGACGTGTCCGTGCGCGGACTGTTCGGCTATCTGGACTGATCGCCCGACCGGAGAGAAGACTTTTTTGCGGAGGCGGCAAAAGAAAGCGCTGCCGATCATGGCGGCGTGCAGCATTCCGATTGTCAGACCCTCGGCGGACTTGGACGGGACTTCCGAGAGAGCGTATCAGCTTCAAAGCGTAGAAAAATATCAGCAGTCTGACGCAAAAGGTTCAGGAAAACTCCCTAGCCTCGTCATTCAGACTGCTGATATAAGAACGGTAGCAGATTTGTTTTCCTATGTCAAGCAAAAAGACAAACAGTTTCATCCAAAGCCGGTAAGCAAGGTCGTTAATGACGACGGTACTCCAATGGTCGTGTATCACGGAACGAGTGACACTTTCTGGGCGTTCGACGTAAACGAGATCAGTCATCTTGAGGGGGATTTTTTTCTTTGCGCAAAAAAGAGCCGGGTGCATTGCTGCCAGACGTCACCGGCACGGATGCGCCAGCTATTCTTACCGACTCTGTTATCAGCATACGCTCGCTGCTGGACTATGTCAATCGGTATTTCCCGGACGTGCTCCCGGAGAGCGTGCTGCGGCACTACAACCACGACCGGCGGCCGGAGGGGAAGCTGGGCGAGAATGCACTTTATCAGCTGCGCGACGACGTGCGGACCGACCGCGATGTGCTGTCGGATGCTGCGGACGGCGACGCTGCCAACGTGCGCGAGACTGTCATCGGCGGAGATGTGTCCGTGCGCGGGCTGTTCGGCTATCTGGACTGAATACAAAAGCAGCGGCTGCATCACTTGGATGCAGCCGCTGCTTTTCTGCGCGGGTTTCAGTAGGCGCTGATGGGCAGAGAGTCGTCGTCCTGCCCCTTTTCGACCGAGCGGATGACGATGTCATAGCCGACGTCCTCATTGACCTGCACGTGCACGGTCTCGCCCGCGCGATGCCCCATCACGGCCTTGCCCACGGGGGATTCCTTGCTGATGAGCCCCTCGAGCGCGTTTTGCCGCAGCGTCGTCACGAGGCGGATGGTCTGCTCCTCGTCGTCGTCCGGAATATAAATGACCACCGAGTCGAACAGACCCACCGTGTCGCCGGCCGAGTGGTCGGTGATGACCTTTGCCGTGTCGACCATGCGCTGCAGGTAGCGGATGCGGCTGTCGTTGCGGTTTTTCTCGCGCTTGGCGGCCTTGTATTCAAAGTTTTCGCTCAGGTCGCCGAAAGCGCGCGCCGTCTTGACCTCCTCGATCAGCTTCGGCCGCAGCTCGCGCGTGCGGTAGTCGATCTCGTCGCGCATCTTCTGGATGTCGACCTGCGTCAGTTCGTCGTACATGATAACACCTCGATTTCTCAAGTGCTCATCTTATCACATCCCGCGCCGGAAGAAAAGGGGATGCTGCCGTTTTGCGCGCCGGGCTTGACAGAAAACGGCCGCCGCGCTATAATTGCTTCAAATAATTTAACTAATTACAATGGGAGGCGATCCGCATGGATCATACGGAGCTGCGGCGCACGGGGAAGTTTCTGCTCTTCTCGTGCTCGGCCGGGCTGATCGAGCTCGGCAGCTTTGCGCTCTTCAACGAGGTGTTTCACTGGCCGCACTGGGCGGCGTATCTGACGGCGCTGGTGCTGTCGGTGCTGTGGAACTTTACCTGCAACCGGCGCTATACCTTCCGCTCGTCGGAAAGGGTGGCACGGGCGATGGCACTCGTGTTTTTGTACTACTGCGCGTTCACGCCGCTGTCTACGCTGCTCGAGCACCGGCTCGCGGACGTGCAGGGCTGGAACGGCTATCTGGTCACGTTTCTGAACATGGTGCTGAATTTTGCGACGGAGTTTCTCTTCCAGCGCTTCGTGGTCTACCGCCACTCTCTGGACACGAACAAACTTGCGCACACCTCTCCCTGATCATATCCGTTTCCCGGGCGCAGCGGGCGCTCTGCTTTTCGGCAGAGCGCCCGCTGCGCCGTCTTGTATTTTCTGCACAGGTTTGGTATTATAAGAGGCACAAGATTGACAGCTCCGCGCCGGGAGCGGGAGGGAACGGACATGAAAACAGCCATCGTGACAGACGGGAAATACCGGTCGTCCATCGCGGCGGTGCGTGCACTGCACCGCGCGGGCTATCAGGTGATCGTGACGCAGACGCGTGCCGACGTGCACGCTGTGCCGGCGGTCGCGGCCTCACGCTGCTGTGCTGCCTTTCGGTGGATCGACGGGGCTGCGGCCGACGACAGCTATGCAGATCGGCTTGCGGCGCTGCTGGAGACGTATGACCGTCCGGTGCTTTTTTGCGTCGGCGCGGTCACGCTCAACACGGTCGCCGCGCAGCGGGAGCGGTTTGCCCGGGTCGCGGATTTTCTTATCGCGCCCCGGCCAGTGCTCGATGCACTCAATGACAAGGAGACGGTGCATGCGCGCGCGCAGAGCCTCGGCATCCCGGTGCCGCGGCAATATGACGGCGTCCCGCCGGAGCGCTATCCCGTTGTCATCAAGCCGCACTGCGGCGAGAAATTCGGCCTCAAGGCCGCCGACCGGTACGCCGTTGCCGACACGCCGGAGGCATGGTTTGTCCCCACGGACGGCTTCACCCGCCGGGACGTCTATGCAGCCTTCCGCATGGAGCGGCTCTGAGTGATGCGAAAACATACGGCGCCGGACGGAGATCCCGTCCGGCGCCGTGCGTTTATGGAATTTGAAAGCCCGGAAAATACTTCTCCGCGAAGGCTACCTGCTGCACCTGAAACGTTTTTCCGCGCAGGTATTCCAGGATGCCCGCGTCCGTCGGCAGCGTGAAGGTGAGCTTGTAGGAGTAGAGCATCTGCCCCGTCTCGCCGTAGGTGCGGTTGATGCGCTCACGGCCGTACTTCCCGTCGCCGAGCAGGGGACAGCCGGCGGCGGCCATCTGCGCGCGGATCTGGTGCGTGCGCCCGGTCAGCAGCCGGCACTCGACGAGCGAGAGCCCCCGGCTGCTTTGCAGCGTGCGGTATTCGGTCGCGGCGGATTTTGCGCCCGGCTGCGGCTTTTTCGTCACGTAGACCTGGTTTTTTACCGCGTCCTTGAACAGGTACCCCTCCAGCCGTCCCTCGGCGGGCTTCGGCCGGCCGCAGACGACGCAGAGATAGGCCTTGTCGATCTCACGGTCGCGGATCTTGTCGTTCAGGATGCGCAGCGCCTCGGCGTTTTTCGCCGCGATGACGATGCCGCCGGTGTTGCGGTCGATGCGGTTGCAGAGCGCGGGGGTGAAGGCGTTTTCGGACTTCGGGTCCCATTCGCCGCTCTGACGCAGGTAGGCCTGAATGTTCGAGATGAGCGTGTCCCAGCTCCATTCGCCCGCACTGTGGCACAGCACGCCGGGCTTTTTGTCCGCCAGCAGGATGTTCTCGTCCTCGTAGACGATGTCCAGCCGCGGCGTTGCGATCTTCAGCCAGGCATTTTCCTCCGTGGGTCTTTCAAAAAACTCGTCATTGATGTATAATTGCAGCACATCCCCCTCGACGAGGCGCACGTCGCGCTTTGCGCCCTTGCCGTTGCGCTTGATGCGCTTGAGGCGGATATATTTTTGCAGCAGCGATTCCGGCAGCAGGGGAACGGCCTTTCCGACGAAGCGGTCGAGCCGCTGGCCGGCGTCATTTTTGCGTATTTGGATCTCTTTCATAGCATGTACCATCTCCACGCAACGATTATCGCGGATTTTCAGCGCATTGTCAACACAAATTCCTGTTGACAATTGGGGTGGATATCATCTATAATACTAAAGCGATTGTGCGAGGTGCGCTATGAGACTGAATTTGAGAGAAATCATAGAAATTCCCGGCGGGAGCGTTCCGTTTTCGCAGGAGCTGGACACGGCTCTGCTGGACTTTCCCTCTGTCCGGGCGTACACCGCACCGATCACGGCCGAGGGCAAGGTGGTCAATACGGCCGGCATCCTCACGCTGCAGGGAAGGCTGCATGCGCAGATGCTGTGCGTATGCGACCGCTGCGGCGCGGAGTTTCCGCGCACGGTCGACCTCGACCTGCACGCCGACATCACGGCGGATGCGCAGGACGACGATCCCGAGGTGTTTACGCTCGACGGAGACTGGCTCGATGTGGACGAGGTGCTCTCCACCTGCTTTATCCTCAGTATGGATACCAAGTGCCTGTGCAGACCCGACTGTGCCGGGCTGTGCGACCGCTGCGGCGCGAATTTGAACCTCGGGCCGTGCCGGTGTCAAAAACCCCGCGATCCAAGAATGGCTGTATTAGAGCAGCTTTTGGATAATAAAACTGACGAAGAAGAGGAAGCTGCTCATAACAGCGACTGACGAGGAGGTGTCATCATGGCAGTCCCGAAAGGAAAAGTGTCTCGACAGAGACGTGATAAGCGTCGTTCGTCCCACTGGAAGCTCACCGCTCCGGCGATCGTGAAGTGCCCGAACTGCGGCGCATTCGTCATGCCCCATCACGCCTGCAAGACCTGCGGCAAGTACAACGGACGCGACGTCATCAAGGTTGACGACTAAAAGAAGCTGAGAAGAGGAGCGTTTGCCCCTCTTCTTTTGCTATATGCCGGAGTTTTCCGGCATATAGCAAAAGAATTCCCGCAAAGGAGGCGCGGCGTATGCATCGCTGCACGATCAGCCACATCGATCCCGACAGCCCGCTGCGCCACGCAGCCCACCCCGGCGACCGGCTGGTGTCCATCAACGGCAACCCGATCACCGATGTGCTGGATTATAAATACTACGCCTATGACCCGCAGCTTGCGGTGTGCCTGCGCCGTCCGGACGGGTCGGAGCACACCGTGCACATCGTAAAGCCGCTCGGCGGCGAGCTGGGGCTGGATTTTGAGACCTACCTCATGGACAACGCCCATTCGTGCGCCAACCACTGTGTGTTCTGCTTCATCGACCAGATGCCGCCCGGCATGCGCCCGACGCTGTATTTCAAGGACGATGACGCGCGTCTGAGCTTTCTCATGGGCAACTACATGACGCTCACGAACCTCTCCGAGCGCGAGGTGCAGCGCATCATCCACCTGCACATCAGCCCCATCAACGTCTCCGTACATGCGACGGACCCGGAGCTGCGCTCGTTTCTGCTCGGCAATCCGCGCGCGGGCAAAACGCTCGAGATCATGCGGCGCTTTTCTGACGGCGGCATCACCATGAACTGCCAGATCGTCTGCTGCCCCGGCCTGAACGACGGCGCGCAGCTGCAGCGCACGATGCGTGACCTCGCGGCGCTCTATCCGCAGGTGCACAGCGTGTCGATCGTGCCGGTCGGTCTGACGAAGTTTCGCGAGGGGCTCTATCCGCTCACGCCGTTCACGCCTGAGCACGCGGCCGAGACGCTTGACCTCGTCAATGCCTTCGGCGACGAGTGTGTTGAAAAATTCGGCACGCGCATCTTCTTCTGCGCCGACGAGCTGTATCTCAAGGCGGGGCGCGCGCTGCCGCCGGAGGAATTTTACGAGGAATTCACCCAGCTGGAAAACGGCGTCGGTATGCTGCGTCTGCAGCAGACGGAGTTTCGCTCGGCGCTGAGCCTGTCCGATCCGCCGGACGGCGTGCCGTTTTCCATGGCGGCGGGTGTTTCGGCCGCGCCGTTTCTGGAAAAACTTTTGTGTACGGCGCGCGAAAAGTATGCTACAATAAAAGGACACGTCTACGCGATCGAAAATGACTTTTTCGGCCGCAGCATCAATGTCTCCGGCCTCATCACCGGGCAGGACCTCATCGCGCAGCTGCGCGGAAAGGAGCTCGGCGAGCGGCTGCTGATCTCCAGCAACATGGTGCGCCACGACGAGCTGGACTTTCTCGATGATATCACGCTCGAGCAGGCCAGCGCCGCGCTCGGCGTGCCCATCTACCCTGTGGACGCCGACGGCTTTGCCCTCTGCGACGCCATGTTCGGCATCCTGCCGGAGGTGCACCTGCCCGACCGCGGCAGCGGCAGCACCGACGGTGCGGAGTACTACAAATACAATCCCCATAAGGAGGGGTGATCATGTCCAAACCACTGGTTGCGATCGTGGGCCGGCCGAATGTCGGCAAGTCCATGCTCTTCAATAAGCTCTGCGGCCGCCGCCTGTCCATCGTTGAGGACACGCCCGGCGTCACGCGCGACCGGCTCTATGCCGAGTGCGAGTGGTGCGGCCGCACGTTCGACATCGTCGACACCGGCGGCATCGAGCCGAGCACCGACAATGAGATCCTGCTGTTCATGCGCGAGCAGGCGCAGCTTGCCATCGACGCGGCCGACGTCGTCGTGCTCGTCACCGAGATCGGCACCGGCGTGACCGCCGCCGATCAGGAGGTGGCCAATATGCTTCTGCGCTCGAAAAAGCCCGTTGTGCTGGCCGTCAACAAGATGGACGCCACCGGCGCGGTCGACCCCGGCATCTATGAGTTTTACTCCCTCGGTCTCGGCGACCCGATCGCCGTCTCCGCCGTGCACGGCCACGGCACGGGTGACCTGCTCGACGCCTGCCTAGAGCATTTCCCGCCCGAGGACGCCTCCGACGCGGACGCGGACTATACCCGCGTCGCCGTCATCGGCAAGCCGAACGTCGGCAAGTCCTCGCTCGTGAACCTCATCCTCGGCGAAAAGCGCGTCATCGTCAGCAACGTCGCCGGCACGACGCGCGACAGCGTCGACAGCCGCTTTGAAAACAAATACGGCAAGTATATCTTTGTCGATACCGCCGGCATCCGGCGCAAGTCCCGCGTGGACGACCGCATTGAGAAATTCTCCGTCATGCGCGCCAAGCTCGCCATCGAGCGCGCGGATGTGTGCCTGATCATGATCGACGCGCGCGACGGCGTCACCGAGCAGGACACGAAGATCGCCGGTCTCGCGCACGAGGCGGGCAAGGCGTCCATCATCGTCGTCAACAAGTGGGACCTGGTCGACAAGGAGACCGGCACCATGGAGAAGATGCGCAAGGACGTCCTGCGTGACCTGAGCTTCATGTCCTACGCGCCGGTGCTGTTCATCTCGGCGCTCACCGGCCAGCGCACCGAGCGCCTGTTCGAGCTCATCAATTTTGTCAACGACCAGAGCGCCATGCGCATCACCACCGGTATGCTCAACAACGTCCTTGCCGACGCGCAGGCGCGCGTCCAGCCGCCGACGGACAAGGGCCGCCGCCTGAAGATCTATTACATGACGCAGACGGGCGTCAAGCCGCCCTGCTTCGTCGTGTTCTGCAACAGCCGGGAGCTGTTCCATTTTTCCTATCAGCGCTATCTGGAAAATCAGATCCGCGCCGTGTTTGGACTGGAGGGTACGCCGATCCGCATGGTCATCCGGCAGAAGGGAGAGCAGGAATGATCCCTGGACTGCTCGCGGCCATCGCCGTTTTTTCCTACCTGCTCGGCGGGCTCAACGGAGCGATCATCGCCTCGAAATACGTCTTTCACCGTGACGTGCGCGATTATGGCAGCGGCAACGCCGGCCTGACGAATTTCTTCCGCACGTTCGGCGCGCCCGGCCTCGCCATCGTCATCGGCACGGATGTACTCAAGACCGTCATCGCGGTCGTGGCCGGCGGCCTCATCATGGGCACGCAGGGCGCGGCGGCCACGGGTCAGGTGTTCGCGGGCTTTTGTGTCATGCTCGGCCATATCTACCCGGTGTTTTACGGCTTTCGCGGCGGCAAGGGTGTGCTCTGCGCCGAGACCATGCTGCTGATCGTGAGCTTTCCGACCGGGCTCGTCTCGCTGCTGATCTTCGTGGGCATCGTCTGGGCCACGCGCTACGTGTCGCTCGGCAGCGTCTGCGGGGCGCTCATCGCGCCCATCGGCGTGCTCGCCGCCTGCGGCAAGCTGCCTGCACTGCTGAGCCTGTTTTGCGTGATCCTGCTCGTTGCCAAGCACCGCAGCAATATCCGCCGCCTCATCCGGCATCAGGAGTCCAAACTGTCTTTTAAGAAAGACCTGTCCGATAAATTTGACGACGAAGATTTTTGAAAACAAAGAGAAGAGGGAACCAACCAATGCTTGAACTCAAACACCTTTGCTTTGAGGCTGAGACGGACGAGGGGGTCCGCCAGATCCTCAAGGACGTGAACCTCACGGTCGATGAACGCATGGTCGTTATCACCGGCCCGAACGGCAGCGGCAAGTCCACCATGGCCAAGCTCATCGCCGGCATCGAGCAGCCGACCTCCGGTCAGATCCTGCTCGACGGCGAGGACATCACCCATATGTCCATCACCGAACGCGCCCGCCGCGGCATCAGCTTTGCCTTCCAGCAGCCGGTGCGCTTTAAGGGCATCACCGTTTTTGACCTCATCAGCATCGCCTCCGGCAAGAAGCTCTCGACCAACGAGGCCTGCACCTACCTGTCCGAGGTCGGTCTGTGCGCGCGGGATTATGTCAACCGTGAAGTGAACGCCAGCCTCTCCGGCGGCGAGCTCAAGCGCATCGAGATCGCGACCATGCTCGCCCGCGGCACGAAGATGTCCATCTTCGACGAGCCCGAGGCCGGCATCGACCTCTGGAGCTTCCAGAACCTCATCAGCGTGTTCGAGAAGATGCATGAGACGATCCACGGCAGCATCCTCATCATCTCGCACCAGGAGCGCATCCTGGAGACGGCCGACAAGATCGTCGTGCTCGTCGACGGTGAGGTCCGCACCATCGGCACCAAGGACGAGATCATGCCCGTGCTCATGGAGGCGTCGCGCGTGTGCAGCCGTCTGGCTGACAAGGTCTGAGGGAGGGAAACACCATGGATGCGATTGAGAAAAAACTGCTTGAGGAGGTCGCAGACCTCCACGGCATCCCCGAGGGTGCCTATAATATCCGCGCCGACGGCAAGCTCGCCGGCCGCAACACGACCGCGCACATCAACATCGTCACGAAGGAAGACAAGCCCGGCATCGACATCTACATTGCTCCCGGCACGAAAAACGAGAGCGTTCACATCCCGGTCATTATTTCCCAGACCGGTCTCAAGGATATGGTCTACAACGACTTTTTCATCGGCGAGGACTGCGATGTGACCATCGTCGCCGGCTGCGGCATCCACAACTGCGGCACGCAGGAGTCCCGCCACGACGGGATCCACAGCTTCTTCGTCGGCAAGAATGCCCGCGTGCGCTACATTGAAAAGCACTACGGTGAGGGCGACGGAAACGGCGAGAACGTCATGAACCCGACGACGATCGTTGACCTCGGCGAGAACGCCTACATGGAGATGGAGACGACCCAGATCAAGGGCATCGACTCCACCATCCGCGACACGAAGGCGCATCTGACCGACGGTGCGACGCTCATCATCAAGGAAAAGATCATGACCCACGGCCATCAGCACGCGGAGACGAACTTCTCCGTCGACCTTGACGGCTATGAGTCGAGCACGAACGTCATCTCGCGCTCGGTCGCCAAGGATCACTCCACCCAGATGTTCAACTCCAACATCCGCGGCAACAACAAGTGCGCCGGTCACTCGGAGTGCGACGCCATCATCATGGACAACGGTGTCGTCGGCGCGCGCCCGGAGATCACGGCCAACTCCGTCGATGCCAGCCTCATCCACGAGGCGGCCATCGGCAAGATCGCCGGTGAGCAGCTCAACAAGCTCATGACCCTCGGCCTGACCGAGAAGGAAGCCGAGGAGCAGATCATCAGCGGCTTCCTGAAGTGAGGTGCGCGGCATGATCGAGATCCTCTGCTTCGGCGACAGCAATACATACGGCTTCACGCCCGACTGGAAGCACCGCTACGGGCGCGATATCCGCTATCCCGGCGTGCTTCAGGCGCTGCTGGGTGACGGGTATTACGTCGCGGAGGACGGGCTGATCGGCCGCACAGCGGCCTTTCCGGACAGCAACCGCGATGGGCGCTCCGCGCTCGAGACGCTGCCGCTGAGCATCGAGAGCCACGGCCCGGTGCAGTACATCGTGCTCATGCTCGGCACGAACGACTGCAAGGCGGACAAGACCCGCTCCGCCGAGGAGGTCGGCATCGGCATGGACAAGCTCGTCCGGCTCGTCATCGGCATGCTGCCCGCGTGGACGAAGATCCTGCTCGTGTGCCCGCCGCCGCTCGGTGCATCCGCGCCGCAGCGCGACCCGGAGTATGACGCGCAGTCACTCACCGTGTCGCAGGGCGTGGCGGAGCAGTACCGCATGATCGCCGAGGCGTACGGTCTGCGCTTTCTTGACGCCGGAACGCTCACGCAGATGAGCGCGCTCGATGGCGAGCATCTCGACCCGGACGGCCACAAAAAGCTGGCCGCCGCCATCGCCGGGATCATCCGCAGTGACTGTGAGGCGTGAGCGCAGCAGACGAAAAAAACCGGTCTGCGCAGGGGGCAAAACCGCTGCGCAGATTTTTTTCGCAGAATCGAAAAAACGTTCTTGACATTCGTGCTGTTTTCTGATAAGATACACCTTGCCTGTGGGGGTATAGCTCAGCTGGGAGAGCGCTTGAATGGCATTCAAGAGGTCAGCGGTTCGATCCCGCTTATCTCCACCACGAAAAATCCTGCATCCGTAAGGACGCAGGATTTTTTCTTTTTCCCCGTTGTTTTTAAACCACCGGGGTGTCAACAAAACGTGTCAACAAATCATCTCGCCGGGTGCTGCATCGCAGCGTCCGGCGTTTTGTATGCCTAGCCTGCCGCCGCCCGGATTTTTCACGGATGCCGGACAACTCTCCGCACAGTCCTGTTTATGGGACTTGCGATGTGATAGGGTAAAACCACAGAGGAAAAACCGGCTTCGGGAAAGGGGAAACGATATGTTTGCGTTGTTTTTGGTGATCGTTTATTACATTGTTGGCCTTCTGCGCGAGAGCTATCTGGAGTTTGTCGCTGCTGAGTACTATTGCGATCAATGCAGATGGATGGCGGAGAGCAAGCGCAGCGGACAGTTGCCTGAAAATCGTAAATACTGGGAGCACTAACACATGACGGCGCCCGAGCTGCGGGCGTGGATCGACAGCCTGACGCAGGACATCGACTTTGCCTATCACGGAAAATTCGGGTCGATCTGCCCGTTTCATCGTGAGGATATTGCCCTGTGCTATGACGGCTATGCGGTGGATGCGCACTCCGTGGACGAGGCGATGGCGCTGCCGTTTATCTGCGGTCACTCGCTTGCGGAGCTTTGTGAGGAGCTGGATATTTGACCGCCGTGCTGCGCGGCGGAGAAAGGAGCGGAGGAATGGAATTGGAACGCGCGAGGACGCTGCTGACCGAACTGGCGGACGGCGTCGATCCGTTGACGGGGGAGTGTCTGCCGTCCGACAGCGTCTGCAACCGGCCGGAGATCATCCGCGCGCTGCACTGCGTGCTGCAGCACACAGCCGGCGGGCGAAAGCGCCCGTCGCCGCCCAATGCGGGCAAGCCGTGGACGGAGGCGGACGACAGTGCCCTGCTGCAGATGTATGACGCGGGCAGCGATGTGGAGGAGCTCAAGACGCATTTTCAGCGCTCCCGCACCGCGATCATACGGCGCCTGGAGCGCCTCGGCAGGGTGCAGCCCGGGGAGCTGCAGCGATGAAAAGCACCCGGCTCGCGGCAAAAGCCGCGAGCCGGGTGCTTTGACCATGGGCTCATTTGAAAACGGTGCGCGCTTTGCCCGGCTGCGGCCAGGCGCGGCGTATATAGAAGTACTGCAGCTCCTCGAGCGTGTAGTCCGTGCCGAATTTGCGGTTGATGAGGCTATGTACAATGCCCCAATTCCAACCGTAATCCTGAATATAGCGGCGCAGCGCTTCAAGCATTTTCGACTCCATCTCGCCCCTTCCTTTCTGTCGGCGGCGCAGCGCGCATGGTGACGCTCAGCGGCCGCTTACCAAAAAGATAGCACATTTTTGAAGAAAATACAAGTAAATAGCAGCGCTTTGCGCGCGGCGGGGATTCAGAACCCGCAAAGATCCCCCCCTCAGTCGTGAATGGCTGCGATCCAGCGGTCGACGTCCGCGTCCGGTGTGCGCTGCGTTGTGTCGTCAAAGTGCACGTCCAGCCCCGGCCGGAACGCCGCGCCCGGGCACAGCGCCCGCATGTCCCGGATCGAGCGGCCGAGCCAGCCGCCATTCGTGGCAAAGGGGTAGACGGTCTTGCCGCTGAGGTCATGCGCAGTCAGAAAGGCACGCATGGCGGGGGAGCAGGTGTACCACCAGACGGGCGTGCCGAGCACGACCGTGTCGTAGCGGTCGAGGTCGATGTCCATCGGCTTGAGCGGCGGCAGGTAGCCCCGCTTGACCTCGCGCTCGCCCTGCGCGACCACGTCGTCATAGTCGCCGGTGTAGGGCGCGACGGTGTCGATGCGCGCAATGTCGCCGCCGATGGCCGCGTGGATGCGCTCGGCGATGCGCTGCGTGTTGCCGTGGTAGGTGTAGTAAAGGATGAGAGAACGCATATCGCTTACCTCCGATTGGATGCTTTGTAATCATCATACTCCCTGAAGCTGGCTTGAGGTCAAGTGGTGAAGTGTAAATTTTTCTTGAAGGAAGATTTTAATTTGCATTACATTCGCTATCCTCTCCCAACGGATACATAGGTTGGTCAATGGGTGGCAAATCCGCCTCTCCATCCTCTGCAAAGAGGTAAACATAGGCATTTTTGCCGTCCCAGACCACCTTTTTGACGATGGTGCGCAGCAGGCGGCGCTTTTCCTCCAGCGTGGCAGAATCCACCGCATTGGCGAAGGATTCGATCATCTCCTGATGGAAGGCGAACTCCTGATGGAGCATCCGGCTCTGTTCAGTCAGGGCTTCCAACTCAGAAAGCCTCATCTGCTGCGTCTCGCTCTCCTGATGGAGCGCGTCGATCTGCTCCATGACGTACTTCGCGGAGGTGTCGCTGGCAACGGACAGGGACTCCACCAGCCGCTTGATGCGATCTTCCGTCTCGGTGTGCTTTTCCCGGAGCAGCGCCAGCTCTGCGTCATAGCCCTCCTTGCTGCCGCTGATGACCTTCTTGGTCTGCGTCAGCAGCTTAGCAAGGGTCTCTTTGTCGGCGGACAGCTTGCGGATTTCTTCAATGATCTTGGCGTCCAGCGTGTTGCCGTTGCAGTTTTTCATAGAGCAGACCGTGCCGTGGCTGCGCTCCTTGGTGGAGCACATATAGGTGTAGATCAGCTCGCCCTCCGCATTCTTGCGGTTAGTCAGCTTCGGGCGCATATAGTCGCCGCATTCGCCGCAGCGCAGAAGCCCGGACAGCAGCGCCACGTTGCTGCGGGGTCTGCGGTAGCTCTTGGATTTGTTGACATCCAGCATGGCCTGCACCCGCACCCAGTCGCTTCCTGCAATGATGCCCGGATGCTTACCCACCGCCACGATCCATTCCTCCATGGGGCGGATCTGGTTCGCCTTGCCGGGGCGCTGGAGGGTGCGGTTGTACGCCATGACGCCGTGCTCGCCGTCGAACTCCGAGCGCTCGGCAAACAGGTCAACATTATTTTCTTTCAGATACTGATACGCCGTCTCGTCGGCGATCATATAGACGGGATTCGTGAGAATGCCCCGGATGGCAAAGCGGGTGAACTGCTTGCCGCGCTTCGTGACGCAGCGGTGCTCCAGCAGGTACTGATCGGTCTTGCTGAGAGAGCCGGTCTCCATAAACACCTCGAAGATCGTCTTGACCAGCTGGATTTCCTCCGGAATGGGCTTGAGCTTGCAGGCTTTCTTCACCTTGCCGTCCACTGTCACGCTGGACAGGCTCTCCGAGGCATAGCCCGTGGGCGTTGTGCCGCCCAGCCAGCGCCCGGTCTTGGACAGCTCGTGCATGTTGTCCCGGATGCGCTCGGCGATGGTCTCCCGCTCCAGCTGGGAGAACACGGACGCAATGTACATCATCGCGCGGCCCATGGGCGAGGACGTGTCGAACTGCTCGCGGATGGAGATAAAGTCAATGTGCCGGTCGCCCAAATCCTCAATGAGCTTGGCAAAGTCGCCGATGTTGCGGCTGATGCGGTCGAGGCGGTAGACCACGATGGCGGCAAAGGCGATCTTCTGGGAGTCCTTCATCATTTTCTTGAACTGCGGGCGCTCCAGATTGCCGCCGGAAAAGCCCTCGTCCTCGTAGACCAGCACGTTTTCCGACGCATCCTCGCCAAAGTGCATGGCGATGTACTGGCGGCACAGCTCAATCTGGTTCTCGATGCTCTCGCCCTTGCCGGTGAACTTGGACTTGCGGGAGTAGATAACATATTGCTTCGGCGTATCTTTCGTTTTCATGGCAGCACCTCGCGTTATTCGTTAGGTTGGTATGTATATTATAACGGATTGGAATCCATTTGAAAAGGTACCAAAGGGAAGAATCCGAAAATTTCTGCGTATAGGCAGAGGTTTTCGCGCGCTGATCGTGCCAGTTCGGAGGGCATCACTCATGTGCATCGAGAAAATGATTGATGAAATGAGTGATGCATGCTATTCAGGACATTATTGTTTTCGTCATCGACTGCATCCGCGCAGTCTCGCCGCACGATTTTTGCGCATTGCTACTTGTCATACATCAAGTTTATTTTGCGTCACAGCTTGTCATATGACAAGCTGCATCATAAAAACCGCCGCCCCGAACGAAAAATCGGGACGGCGGCTCTGTTATGCAAGGTTTCTCAGATATTCTTCCACATTCTGATACTGAATGCCCTCAACCACTTGGCTTTCCCCGCGGTAGAGGACAATCTTCGCGGTGATTGGGCCGTAGCGGTGCTCGGTCTGGGCGCATTTTTTTCCGTCGATCAAATGGCGGTACTGCTGCGGGACAGCTTCTTCGCTGTGCTTGATCTCGAAAATCCGGCAGGAGCCTGCCTCCGGATCAAACACCACCATGTCAAATTCGCCCACGGGGAATTGCAGGACAAACACCTGCTTCTTGAGGTTTGCCAGCTTGGTTTCCAGCAGGACGATGTCCTCCAGCATCCGCCCTTTGATCTCGGTTAGGATGCGCTGCTGCACAGCGGTGCGTTCTGCCAGAGACAGCGCGCTGAACGTTTCATCCAGCAACAGGCTGCGGATCAGCGCATCCGCCTGCGCATAGCGGAGACCCGGCTGCGCGATCACCGTGCGGCTGGATTTCGTGCTGACATCCGGCAGGTGCAGCACATCGATCTCCCGCGTTAAGTCCAGCAAGTCCAGATACTCCTTGATCTCCGCCGCGTGAACATCGTCCAGCGCCACGGTCTGCTCCGCCTTGTTGCGGATCTCCAGCAGCTTCCGCAGGCTGTCGGTGACAAGCGCAAGGTCGATGCGGTCGAGGATGTCCGTCGGGTTCTCCCGATCCCGGCGCAGGTTGCTGGCGGAAATGCCAAGGTCGTGGGACTTCCAATCCTGCGACAGCACCTCCAGCGTGAAGCGGTGGTTGATGTCCTCCACCACCCGGTTGATGGCACTGGTCAGCTCGCCCTTCTCATATAAATCCCGCAGATGGCGGAAATGACCCTCGTACTGATAGCAGCGCAGAGAGTGCTGGATGTTGCGGGCAATGGCGGTGTCCACGTATTCGTCGGTACTTTCCTTGCTGGCAAAGGTGGAGGTTTCGTTGTAGTGGACGCCGCCGAGACTCATGGTGCCGCCGTAGCGGATATACTCGTCGATGCCGTGGATGCCGAGAACGGATTCAAACTCGCGGTAAGGGATGAATGTGGTGTGCAGCAGAACGCAGCGGTCGTAAAGCTGCTCGTCCTCGGTAAAAAGGAAGCCCAGCGAGTCCGTGCCGGAGAGCGCGATCTTCATGCCGCAGGCTGCAAACACGTCAGAAAACAGCGCTGCGCCCTCGATGAAATCCTCCATCAGCGTCACCTCGTCGAGGAACACATAGCGAAAGCCCTGCGCTTCCAATGCCTTGAGGTCACGGTTTACGTCTGCCAGCGTGTCTTTTGCGGTGATCTGAATGAACGCTGCCTTGGTAAGCTCCGTGTCGCTCATCTCCGCGAAAATCTGGCGGATCATGGTGGTCTTTCCCGTCCGACGCAGGCCGTAGAGGATGAACACCTTGTCCTGCGGCTCGCCGTAGACAAAGTCGTGCAGCTGCCGGAAGCACTCGCGCCTGCGATAGCCACGGACAGATGCCGCAAAGGAACGCAGCGCCTCGCCGGTGCGGACATTGGTGGTAAACGCGGAAGGGTTCGCAGATTTCGCCTTGGGAAGCTGCTTTTTCAGCGCCTTCAGCTCCTGCTCCAGTTCCTTCCGCCGCTCGATCTGAGCGCGGAAGCTCTCCAGTTCATCCGCAGGAATATACTTCTCCCGCCGCTTCTTGTTCTCCGTCCAACGGTGGTAGAAATAGTCCTTGCCGCTGACGGTTTTCTTCGTAACAGAGCCTGCGGGCAGAGCAGAAATCTGCTGCTCCAACTCTGTCACCCGTGCCTGCATATCGGATAATTCCATAGCGCACCTCCTGTGAGATACTATTCTATGTAGAATTATACCCCATTATACCCTCGAAATCAAGGGTATAATGGGGTATAATCGATATTGAAGCCAATTGCACGAAAGAATATAACATCTCACGCTGGGATTGCAAATAAGATATTTCTAGCTCCTGAAGCCAAGAAACTTCTTCCTCATTCTCCTGAAACGCCTGAATGGTGGGCTTTTGCTTTAAATTCCTTCAACGCAGAAAACGAGTAATTCTTCCAAAGAACGGGGCATCCACCATAGCACACGCCAAAGTGCTCGCAAGTGGTACACTCATCAGATGGCAACCTGCGGATCTCGTCCATCGTTTTGCTGTAGTTAGCACTTTCGGTTAATGACAGAAAGCCTTGATAAGACGAAAAATCTCTACCAAACTTTCCCAACCGCTGATAAATGTACATGTCACATGGAAGCAATTCCATCTTCGTATTGAATGTCACGGCATTTTTCAGGTGAATCTGGCAGGGCGTTGCCAGCCTGCCTTTTAGAAGACAATTCTTTCGCTACTATATAATACCAACGAAGAAAAAATGTAAAATATGCCGTTGCCTCAACCCTGTCTGTCCGTTTAGGGGATAAGTCCATGGTGACTTGTTTCCGCGAACGCCTTATGCACTCGACCCGGAATGTCAAATGATATCGTTATGTCAGCTTGTTAGTCCGCTGTCCAGCGAGCTTCAAAATCTTCCTTGTTCATTGCCAGGCCTTCATTAAGTCGGGCAAGAACTTTTTTACCATCAGGAAGCATCTTTAAAGACGCTACCATCTGTTTTACTGCTGCTCGAATATCCTTTAAAGAAGCTTTTGATTTAATCCAGTTCTGAGGGACAAAGAGTTTTCCAGTATCAGCAGCTACGGTATCCTGTGCAGTTTCCATTGCCATATTTAAGCAGTTTCCAGCCATTTCAACAATATAATCCAGCAGTCCACTCTCTGTCATTTTTCTCAATGCCACGGATGGACTTGGTACCGAATCATTCATCTTATTGATCTCACAGAGGATGACCGATATAGCGAATAACTGATGATAGGGGGCATAAGCTTTCATTGCAAGCAACGTCTCGTTTAGCCCCATAGGGTTCTCTTTGCCCCATTTCTCATAGACAGCTGCAAACATGACATTTAGAGCCTGCACGTTTTCTGGTGCATAATCTCTGTGGAACAGCTGATCAAAGTACTTGTCGAATATTTTGGTTTCGCTGTAAGAGATTGTAGGCCGCTGAGAATGCCAAGCAATCAGTTGCTTGCCAAGATCAGTTAGATTCACGACATGAGCGGTATTGTATTTAACTGTATCGACACGTTCCCCGCGTTTCGTGACAAAGTAGCCGTCCGGAAAATATTGCTCATATGCTCTTTTCATCGCCAAGACGGACTTGTCATTACTGCGTAAATCCCTGGCTTTAACAGCACTCTGACTATTTGTCGAAGTGCTTATCCTGTCAGCTCTGTCTTGGTCTTCAATTTCATAAAACCTGAACAGAATATATGCATCCGTTGCTTTCTTGGCTGCCTCGCTTGAACTGAATATTGTGCTTAGTGACTGGCATCCGTTTACTACGTTCAGTTCTTTGACAGAAAGCACACCATCATGAATAGACATTTGAGAGCAGATCGCTGTGATTCCGTTATGCAGGAAGAAGAAATCTTCTGCATCCGTTTTTATCGTTTTTGCGATACCTTTATTGACCTTATTGCTGTTGCCAAGCGACTGGCGGACATTCTTTCGGAAAAGGCTACCGTCTTTGATCCCAGGAATCTTAATGCAGTCTCTGAGAGGCAAAGCAACGATGATTGCTTTCGTACCTCCAATCATCAGCTCCATGTATTTTCCACTTTCAAGCTTGAATTCATGGTTAATGTACGGCCTGTTTTTATGTAGCGCCTCTTCATACTTGAACTTCATTGTCTCATTATCTACCACGACCAGATTGGCAGATAGGGATTCATTTTCAGACAATTCCTTCTGAAAGGCAGCAAGGTCGTTTTGGGCCGATTCGGTCAGCGTTGAAGTGGTAATCAGCTCGAAGCACACTTCGTAATCGTCTTCCAGCGCAGATGCCATCTCGTTAATCTTTACTTGGAGCTTGTGATTGGCACCATCCTGAAGGTGCTCCAGATCCTTGATTTGCACCCACGAAGACAATACTTCACGCAGCGGTTCAGCATCGACCGTATCGCCGCCATAGAATTTACCTTGAATAATGTAGATGGTGCTGGATTGGTTATCAATATAGATGGCATCAATCTGTTTGTCTCCTGCACCATCTGTAATGCAGTCTTTCGTTTCATAGGTATCGAGGTTATGGATATTCCTTAAATACCACGCAACGAAACGTTGCCCATCATTTGGATAATTCGTTAAATAGTATTCATTCGATATATCAGCTTTGATTTTTTCGTACATACCATCACCTCACTGTGCAATGAAACCATCTGTATCAAAAATATGATCCAGTTCGTCATTGCTCATGGCGTGGGAAACCTTATCCCTGACCGCACTTTTTGACATATCTAAACGCTTGAATCGTTTGTTTCCAGCGGAATCCTTGCCCATCCGGATCAACTGGATTCTACCCACACCAGGATTTTGTCTCGCATATTCGGCAAACCCTTTTGCTTTTCCGAGGTTATCTTTAAATTCCGGATTATGCGGTTCCAGAATATCAATAACGTACCCCAGTACCTTATCGATTCTCACAATAATGAAATCCGGATAGGTAGGCTTTGTTTCCCCGTCAATCTCATACGGGATGCAAAGGGCCCAAGCACCTCTGGATGGATTGCGAATCCAGCAGACAAAATCATCTCGCCTCTGCTCCTCTGCAATAACGCCAGCTTCCCACTCATTGAGCTTCAGCTTTGCCACACCTGTAATTTCGCTTACAAACAGGTGATCTCTATATTCTGTTCCGCCACTTTCATGGGGAATCTGAATCGTCTCCGGCAGGCGGAAATTATGCTTACTAACGACATCACCATCGGAGACGATGCTGTCGTATTGTCTGCGAATTTTCTCGGAATCAATGGTTGCAATGTACCTTCTATAATCGTCATTCATGCTGTGGAAACGGTTCTCCGCGTAATTGTGCAGTTTGTTCATACACTCATCATCAGCAACGAACAATATGACATCTACCTTGAACCCATTAGGGTCATTGACATCCATATATTTATTGCCATAGACCATACCAATCCCTTCATTGCCAAGCCTTACATCAGCAATGCGGAATTGCCGGTCGATGTCGGTATCTGTAGTGGTAAACAGATCATGGACAGAATAGCTGTCAACCGTCTCACCAAAAGCATCGAAAATCTGCGTTGCCAGTTTGAACTGCTTTACCTGCAGGACCAGGCTATCGTACTTATCCTGCACCTTAAGCTCCTGCACATAATCGTGAATCATTTCAGCGATCTCTGCCTGAACTTCACGGATAGCCGTTCTGTGCAGCCCGGACATGGTGAGCAGATGTGCCATACGATACAATGATTTCAGGTAATCGTTAATTCGCAACGCGCGAACATTATAGGAAAGCAAGCCTGCGTCGTTGATAAACTTCATGACAGCTTCCCGATCAAAAAGGTCGTCAGGTGCTTTTTCCTGGGTCGATGCATCTACGGATGTCACTCCCACCCCTGTATTATCCTCTGGAGCTTCTGCATTTTCAGTAGATGCGTGGTGCGCTTCTGTATGCTGAGCATCAACAGTCTGTGAAGTTTTCTCCTGGGAAGATGTCTGTTGATTCTGATCCGGATTATCTGTTATATTCGATGGACTATGCTGAGAAAGGATTCCTGTGGCCCCAAAACCGCCAACAGTATTCTGGGACGTATTGCTGGGCTCTGCAGCTTCGGAATTCACGCCTTGATTGAGGAAAGCATCCATAGTCAGCTGTCCCTGAACAGGAGTGGGGCCGCTTTTCTTCTTGGGTTTTACCGTCAATGTCTCAAACTTTCTGCCGGACGTAGTCTCCCCATAGATGTCGGTTGGAATTTCACCGCCCTCACTACTTTGGAGCGCCTCCACAACATCCTTGACGGTATCTTCATTGAAGTACGGCAAAAAGAGATGGACATCGTTCAAAACATCATCCACCTGAATGTGCATCTGCATCGGGGTCCGCACCATGCGCCCAAGAAGCTGCGCAATATAGGTCGCATCGCTGGCATGCTTAAAGGACATCATCGTTTCCGCACGGGGACAGTCCCAACCTGTAGACAGATTTTCTTTAAAGAACACGATGCGAATATTTCTATCATCGGCGATGCGCGAAGGCTCTTCATAGCGAACATCGAGGCCGTTCACTTGAATGGCAGAGGTGGTCTGGCCAAAAGTATGTACTACCTGACCGGGCTCGAATTTGAAGCCGGTTCGTTCCTCAATTTTTCTAAGGCAATCATCCAAATCGGTGTCAGTCAGTTTACTTCCGCTACCATTCAGGACCTGGACAATCATGATTGGGTTGACATAGGCATAGTGCTGCTCAAAGCAGTATTGCGTCCAGTGCTCCCACTTCTGTTTCCAGTCATCAGCGGCTGCCTGGAGAATCGCCATATCATTGTTTACAGAGTCTTCCTCCGGATAGGTGATGACAATCCTATCTTTCAAAAGGCCAGATGCCCGCACTTCATCCGCTGTAACGACGGCTTTGTGAATTGTGGAAGACGTACCTTCAACCAGCGCATTAAAACGCTGTGTCGTAGCCGACATACCAATGACAACTGGCATAGGAGGAATCTTGTCTGTATCGCTGCCTTTGATAAATTTCTGCATGATGGTCGTAGCCTTACTGGCATCGCGTCCCTGCATGCCACGATGGGCTTCATCAATGATGAAATAGAGCCGATCACTCTTATCACGCACGGTATTCGCCAAAGTCTGCCAAATAGTATAAGTACGGTCGTCACCATTTTTTGTCAGCCTCGAGGATGCTGAGAGCTTCTGTGTATTCAGGAAATAGATGTGACCATCCTCAAAGATTTCTTTATCGAAGGAATCCTCGCTGACCGTAACACACTGGCTCAGACGAATTTTATCAGCCTTCGAGTCAATCTTCAACTTAGATTGCTCATTCAGCTGCGGAGAATCCGACAGCCAGACAATAATGGCGTTCGGCTGCTCTGCGTAGTTCTCGTCTCCAAAGAAAATACTTTCAATCAGAGAGGCCATGATGATCGTTTTACCTGCACCGGTGGGCGCAGTAAAGGAAACCACCTGCGGAGCATGTGTCCTGTGGTAGCTGCCCATAGCCTCTGCTGTTTTCATACGGATATCAGCGATGGCCCTTTTCTGAAATGGAAATAATTCAACCTTCATTCCGGTTACCTCCCTGTATTGATGCGGAAATTATCCAGATAGTCGCGATAGAGCTGGTAGCAGTCTTTGCCTTCATAGGCCCGGATCATCTCACGGTATGCCGCCTCAGAATCTGTAACAATGAACACAGTCTGGATTTCCGGATGCTGAGTGAGCTGTTGTTCAAATTCCGGGTAGAAGATTTCGTCAATCAACACTGCCATTTTGTTTTTCGGAAGGACGAGCATATCGGGCAATTCTTCACCCTCCAGAACCGGGCACTTACCAATAGCACCGCCCTTCATCCACAGGACGGGCAAAAGCGCTTTGAATTGCCTGCCAAGGGCAACAGATGTTTTGTCAAGGAAACTCAACTTGAAGAAAGCTGCGTTTGCTTTAAAGCCATCAGACATAGGCAGATCACTACCAAGATAATCTCCCTTCAAGGGTTTACCATGTACATCATGTCCTTCAATGCTACAGACTGTGCGCGGCCATGTAACATACCGTGCAATTCCCAGTTCACTCCATTCTGCATCACCAGGATGAAACCCTTTAGACGATAGTTTTTGGGCTTCTTCAACCGAAACCTCATTGTTTGTAACCAGTATGCAGCGCCTAGTTCCACCATCTTCTGCGTTCAGAAGGTTAACTGCGTGAAGGGTTGTTCCAGAACCAGCAAAAAAAACAATGATGAGAGCATTTGGCTTCTCTGCTACAAAATATCTCAGTGAATCCTCAACGGAATACAACGATTTTGGAAAAGAAAAACGTGCATTTCCAATGATATTTTTTAGCAAAACGGTACCGTATGTTTTTGCGTCATATTTCGTTTCTTTCCAAACAGTTGTTGCTCTCGTCAATTTCCCTCCCGTTTCTACTACTATTTTTGATCCATCTTCTCGATAACCTCGGACAGCCCAACGTCCAGCAGCAATTTTATCTTCAAAATTTTCACTCAAATACTTTATTGTGTATTGTTGATAGGGTGATTTTTTATTGGGTAATACTTGCACAACTTGTTTCTCTATCAACTTTTTAAGAGTCTCTCCGGTTACTCCCCAGTTCATTTCCAATCCATCGTCTCTGATCGGAAAAACAGTTGTTGCACCTTCAATATCTGGTGCAGTATGTCTATCTTGTGTATGTGGGAGAGGTTCTCCAATTCTTATGATCTTATGTGTTGCGTCATCAATATAGATGGGATAGAATTGCGCAACACCACCTTTTACTGTTCCTCGCCGGGACCCGTATTCAAGTCTCCTTAAGTACCACCATCTTACTTCTACCTCTTCACTATCACCCTTTGACTGAACAACATGGGCATCCCCTAAAATCACAAAAAATGCGTATTCATCAGCGCGAGAAAAGAGATTTTTTCTAATAGCTCCAGATGGGTTTATTGTAATGCTCACCATTTGAATTTGTGCTTCCGGAAACATCTCTTCCAACAAACACCCAAGATGCAGATACTCTTTCTCGTCAATGGTTACAATGAGTACCGAGTCGTCCGGATTCAGTAACTTCTTGGCGAGTTTCAAACGTTTTTCCATCATGGACAGCCATTTGCTATGGCGATAAGCGTCAGAGCTGTCCACATAATCGTTATTGTATTTCCAATCCTTGGCCCCCGTATTATAGGGAGGATCAATGTAAATGCAGTCCACCTTTTCTGCATACAGATACTCCAGCAGCTGGAGCGCATGGTAGTTATCGGCTTCGATGAGGGTATGCCAAAGATCGCTGCCTGGTGCATTTTCCACAAAATCCAGCGGCTTCAGCGTGGGATAAATAGGCTCCCCAAATTCCGCCACAGCAACGATATCGCTCATTTGGAACGTTTTCTGCTCGTGTGTCTCTCTGCGGTCACACAGTACAGTATCCCCGTCGATCTTAAGAACGGTATATATATCACTGACATAGCCCGTTTTTAATGCAACCTTGCACCCAACACGGATAGGCACATCGTAAAGAGGTGTGCATTCCGGCAAATGTTCTTCAAAAACCAAGCCAAACTTCTTCTGTTTTACGAGTTTATCCGTCTCCTGCATGATCCGCTCACGAAGTACCGGATCGTCAATTTGCTGGATCAAGTCCTGCAAAAGTGCCATGGCTTTTACCTCATCCTTCTGTAATGGTTTTTTCTTTTATGTGATATTGGATGCCGTGCTGCTCGCAAAATTCAGTGACCTGGGCAGCCAGTCTGTTATAAAATGCCTTATGCTGCTTGTAGGCGTTCACTTCTTTGCAGTAATTGGTCCTGCCAAAGATAATCTTGTCCACGAAGTTCACTGCATCCAAAATATTTTGTAAATCCTGTTCAATCAGGTTTGGGGTTGGATATGGCTCGATGCTGACCCAAGTTCTGCATCCGGCATCATGCAACGCTCTCAATGCGGCCAGACGGTCAGCATAAGGCGATGCACCCGGCTCCATTTTCTCACGGTAGCTTTCGTCCAAGGAAATCAATGTAATTCCATGCTCGTTTTCTGGAGAAAGCTGCGCCAGTTCCAACGGCAAAATACCCTTTGTGAGTGTTGTGCATCGAATTCCAGCATTATTCAGTTTCCGGATGGCAGCAATACTCATTGCACCTACTTCCGGATATCCATTCATAAAAGGGTCCGTTGTGAAGCAAAGTTGTACAGACTGAATTTTATCACGGAGCCTTGGGATCTCTCGATCCAGCAGTTCCAACGTATTGGAAACCAGGCACGGTTCCAGCCATTCTTCATAATCCTTGATCTGACCAAAGCGTTTTTTCATCAGGAAAGCATAACAGGGGAATTTGCAGCCATGGGCACAGCCCTGAACATGATTCATCGTATAGTCACCATACTCAACACCGGTCTGGTAGAGCATGGTTTTGCGTGTAATGGTCTTCAAATCGGTTCCATCCTTATAATTATTTATTCTTCAAAATATGATCTGCAATTCTCAAGGCAAGTCGCTGTGCAGCTACACTTTCGTTGGAGATTGCAAAGCAGAACAAAAACATCGGTGAGTTCTTACTGTTCTTAAATATTCTTGGATTGTTAGATACACAGGGAAAAATCGTCTTCAGGCGGGAGATAAGGTATTCTTTTATGTGTTCTGGGCTTGCATCCTTTACGAGTCGCTCTTCATCTTCATCGCCATCAACAAGACCAAGGTCGAACAAAGAAACTTGCGGATCTTTTTTGTAAAACTCAGTTCTCCAACTGTTATCACCAAGTAACCGATCGATTGTGTTTTCCCACGATCCGTATTTTCCGTTTTTAGGCAACATCCTATTGAGCGCTGAAAACGGGAACAGGTACCATACATCAATGGATTTTGTTCCGGCGACGCGTTCAAGAGTGGCCCAATCGACCTGTGTTGCGTAAGGGTCTAAGAACAGAAGCCCCCTGCTAAAGCGCCAGTCAATGTCATTGATAATCTTACTGAGTTTTTCATTTGCATCACCGCGATAGACTGTCGTGAACCTTTTCAAGTGTGGAAACTCTGTATCAATCATATGTTCAAGCTCGGACGCTTTGCTTTCATCGCTCTCAATAAAATAGTAGTGATCAAACCGTCTCTCTGCAGACAACGCCCTCTTTGCAGACCCTGCTAGATATGCTTCACCGTCGCTAGTTTCGATTTCTCCAGTTCCGGCAAAAGCATCAATATATATCTTCTTAAATTTTTGATTTTGTAAGGCGATTAGGTATGCATCGAGGTAACTTGTGAAAAAATTGAGTTTTTTAGCTGTCCAATCTCCGCCAAATTTCTGTGATGTCATCGTTTCCGCACCTCCAAACCAGGCTGCTTCGCTCTATCGGAAAGATATCACGGTTTCCTTTTTCCCAGTAAAGGGATCAACAACTTGTTCCTTGGTTGCACCATACATCTCAACAAGTTCCTGCTTTATCTGATTTCTATAGCTCGAAGGGAATATAGGATGTTCATCCAGCAATGCCCACATTTCTTCAATGTGGACCCCCTTCCTGCCAGAGAATGATTTCTGAAGATACTTAGTAATGTCATGGACGGTAAAACAGGATTCATCTGTGGACGTTGTAACAACGGAGCCCACATTCGGATCGAGATTTAGTACGAACTGCCCATCTTCGCCGTGAGTTTTCTTGGTTGAGGATTGATCCCCAAATACCTTCCACGCACTCTTTTTGTATAATTTAAAGCCTTCCCGATTGCTTGTGCAGTGAACGAGACTATATACCTGCGAGTTCTGGGAATTATAGAAAGGAAATGCTGATACATAATAGTTACGCGGCCCCTTCAGCGCCTCGATAATTTCTTCCACACGTTTCTCATATGCTTGTTTGTTGCTGCCATAAGGAACCAGTTCCGCAAAGGCCTCCAGATAGGTGTTCTCGTATTTTTCCTTAGTAGTCTGTCTCTTGGCGCTGGTAATTGCCCTGACAGGATCAGAGACCATGTGATTAATCATTACTTCTCCCCAGTTCCTGAAAAACGGAATAAGGGCGGCCCAGTCTATCGTAGCATTATACGGATCATACAGAAGGAAGTAATGCAGGTGTCCAGCATTATAAAGCTGTGGGCCTATTGTTCTAAGAAGGACACCAGCATCAAGATCTGTCGTAATAATTTGAAAATTCCTCTCATTAGCTGGAATATGTTTTCTTAGCTCCTCAACTTTTTCCTTGTTGATATCATTCAAATACAGCTGAACCATTTTACAAGGATATTTTCTGGCCACGTTCAACAGTGCATTCGCAACGCGCACAGATGTCCCATCGATCAAGTTCCCGTCATCATCGAAATAAACACCACAGTTACACATACAGTCAATAAAAACGAGCGTATTGCAGTTCTCATATAGCATGAGCTTCTGTGACCAAGATTTAATGTATTCTTCGATCAGTTCAAATTTCTTTATTGTATGTGGATGAGCTGTATCTATTACCGTTTTCTTCTTTCCTCTTGCCATACGACGCCTCATTGTTTGTCAGTATTGTGATCTACAGATATTAATTCCATAATATCTCCAATATCGCATTTCAACGCTCCGCACACTTTCATTAAGACTTCCATACTTACAGTTTCATTCTTTGAAAGCTTTGTAACTGAGGCCCAGCTAATTCCTGCTAATGCCTGTAAGTCTTTTTTCTTCATGTCTTTATCGATCAGGAGTTTCCAAAGCTTTTTGTAGCTGACTTCCAATATGGCACCTCTTTTCCTTAAGGCAGATTGATCTGCTTGTTCTACAAAATTATATCACAGCCTTGTTTTTGAATCAAGAGAGATTCTTCACAAACACGAGAATTCACTTTTCATATAATTGAAAATTCTGCATCAACGTGCTATACTGGTAGATTGACAGCAGTTTTGCTTCTCAATTTCCGCTCAACGTCAACACTATAAGGGCTTGGGTTTATCCCAAAATCGCCGCGTGTACGGACAGCGGCTGTGCTTGCTAATCCACCAAATCCCAGTTTTCTCCGTCCCACGCCGCTCTTTCTCTCCGTCGAAATCTGTGCTATACTGTAAGAAAATCAGCGGAAGGAGGGCTTTCTTATGGCACTCAAACGGGTATTTGCCGGGTTTTACAAGCGATACGACGGAAAGCCCATCTTTGTTGTCCGGGTGCTCAAGGACATCGACACCGGCGAGTCCATCGTGGTCTGCAAGGACGCCAGTTTTTCCAAAGAAGACAACGAGCATTACTACCTCATCCGGTACACCTCCTTCTGCGAGCAGGTCGAAGTCGATGGTGTGCTGCGGGATAAATACGTCCGCCAGACCCGGCGCGAGATCGACGAAGGCACCGTCCGCGAAGTGTATGAAGATGGCTTTCCGGAGCCCAAGAGCAAGCCCTTCACTTATGTTGATGACGAGTACGCGGAGCGCACCATCCGTTGCAGCAGAACCTACTACGAATACGCCAAGGACATCTGCGAAAACTACCGGATGGACCTGCGGCGATACAAACTCATCCGGGAACGGAAGCAGTACATCGGCATATCCAACCGCGAGGCATATCAGGCCATGTGCGAGGATCTTGCGTTTGCCCAGCAGTCGCTCAAAACAGTGCTCAACGACTACGCCGATCTCTTCCGGAAACGTTTTTCCGAGGGGCTGTCCATCCGCAAAGCAGCGGATGCCATGCAGCAGAATCGCGGCGTGATCGAGCGGCGGCAGGCCGCACTCTATCGGACGTTTGCCCAGCTTTTGCAGCAGCGGGATGAGGCAGACGGCGTCTGTCGGCTGATGCCGAAAACTGAATACGATCAAAGAGATATAGAGGATTTACTTGAATAATTGATGCAAAATCAAAGCGCTTGTCGTAGTGGCAGGCGCTTCTTTTTTGCCCTTGTTATGACAGAATCGTGACACCCCGCATCATTTTGTCCGTTGGAAAGTAGAAAGGGCAATTTGGAGCAATGCACAGAGATTGTTTCGCCGTCTCCGAAACTTTTTCGAGAAATCTGGGACAAAACCGGTCTCTGATTCTCTTAGCTAAGTAGAGGGGGAATCAGGAGCAAGAAAAGTTTTTTTGAAAGAGGGTGCCAAGTTTTTGAGGAAAAATGTCCGTTGTAAAGTAGAGAGGAAAACGTCCGTGAGACAAAATCGTGACACTCCGATTCATTCTGTCCGTTGAATAGTGAAAGGACCTTTTGGAGCAAAAGCGCAGACCTCGCTCCTTCGACCTAAAAAATTTTTCGGACAAAACCGGAAAATGTGTCCGTTGGTTATATAGAGGGCCTTCTGCGTGACCAAAAAAAATTTCAAGTCACCTGACAAACGGCCAAAAATTGTCCGTGGGATGGTGAAAGGGAAACCAATCCATCCAAACCCGCCCTTCAAACAAAGTTTTTCAAAATTGAAAGGAGAAAACACTATGACCACTTACTACAACCACCCCCACATGACCGCTGTACCCACCCGTCTCCTGCTGGATACGAACCTCTCCGCAGAAGCCAAGCTCACCGGCGCGCTCTTGTACACCTTCAAAGACGGCGGTCTGAGTGCTCAGGAACTTGTAAATGTTCTGAGCCTCCCGCCTGAAAAGGTTGCTCCGGTTTTTGCTGAACTCACCGGCAATGGCTATCTGGAAATTCTGGAAGAAAACGGTGCATTCGGGCTGCACCTGAAGGGGTGATTCTCATGCCAGACCGCACGCGACCCATCCGCAAGGAAATCTGCCTGAACAAGCAGGAACTGAATCTCATCCAGCACAAAATGCGCCAGCTGGGAACACACAATTTCGGCGCTTACGCCCGGAAGATGCTGATTGACGGCTACATCATCAAGGTCGATTACACCGAGCAGAAGAAGCTGGCCGCTGCCGTCAGCCGTGCCGCCTCGAACATCAACCAGATTTGCCGCCGCATCAACAGTACCGGGCGCTGCTATGAGGACGACGTTGCCGAGCTGAAAGCGCAGCAGGCCGAGATCTGGGAGCTGCTGAAAGCGCGGCAAAAGGACGAGCTTTGACCACAACGGGATTTTCCATGTGTGGGTTTTCCGTCACCGGTTTTCCGGACGGTGGACAAGCTGACGCTCCGGAGCGTTCCGTTGTTGGATTTCTGGACAACGGTTTTCGGCACGGCCACCGGGGATGAAATTCATCCTCTAACTAATAAGAAATAAATCAAGATACAAAAAAATCATCCATCAATCAATCAACACAAAAATGGATGGATTGATGGATGGGACAGGAGGTCAGAT
>OHAE01000344.1_pt1 | contig 43730 bp, 40 predicted proteins | sample 1577061 | NCBI WGS metagenome assembly OHAE01 (sample SAMEA3541535, study PRJEB24748) | human gut metagenome | biome: human gut; feature: human-associated habitat; material: faeces | place: China | collected 2012
TCTGCGCCAGCGCCGCGCCCAGCCACAGGGTCAGCAACAGCAGCAAAACCGTGGCCATAAACAGGCTGGCGCGGGTGCCGGTGGCGGTGACCGGAAAACCCAGCAGCGTGGTAAAACCGGTGAAGCCGTTGTTGCCGCCAAACCCGGTCTCGTTGCGAAAGAACAGCAGCATACCGGCATAGGTCAGGGCCTGGGTCATGATCGAGAAATAGACCCCTTTGATCTTCGAGCGAAAGGCAAACCAGCCGAAAACCAGGGCCAGCAGACCGGGAACCAGCACCACCAGCGCCATCGCCCAGGCGAAATGCTGCGTGCCCCACCAGAACCAGGGCAGCTCGCTCCAGGAGAGAAAAGACATAAACGCCGGCAGACCGTCGCCCGCCGCCTGGCGCATCAGGTACATCCCCATGGCGTACCCGCCGAGGGCAAAGAAGATCCCGTGCCCCAGCGACAGCATGCCCGCATAGCCCCAGACCAGATCCAGCGCCACCGCCACAATGGCGTAACAGAGGATTTTGCCGCTCAGCGTCAGCAGCCAGCTCGGCACCGCCAGCGGATGGGAGGCCGGCAGCAGCGCCAGGAATGGCATACACAGCAGCCCCAGCACCAGCAGGATCCCCAGCCAGCGCAGAGGCCGCGGCGCGCGCTGCGCCAGCGTTAAGGTGATTGGTTGGCTCATTAGTCAATAACCCTCCCTTTCAGCGCGAACAGACCCTGCGGGCGTTTCTGAATAAACAGAATAATCATCACCAGGATCAGGATTTTGCCCAGCACCGCGCCCATTTGCGGTTCGAGAATTTTGTTGAAAATGCCCAGCCCAAAGGCCGCCGCCACGCTGCCGGCCAGCTGGCCGACGCCGCCCAGCACCACCACCAGAAACGAGTCGATGATGTATCCCTGACCCAGTTCAGGCCCGACGTTGCCAAGCTGCGACAGCGCCACGCCGCCCAGCCCGGCAATACCGGAGCCGAGGCCAAAGGCCAGCATATCCACCCGCCCGGTAGGCACGCCGCAGCAGGCGGCCATCGCCCGGTTCTGCGTCACGGCGCGGACGTTCATCCCCAGACGGGTGCGGTTCAGGATGAGCCAGGTAAAGCACAGCACCAGCAGGACGAACGCCAGTACCGCCAGCCGGTTCCACGGCAGGATCAGGTTCGGCAGGACCTGCACGCCGCCGGAGAGCCAGGCCGGGTTTGCCACCTCCACGTTCTGCGCGCCAAACAGCATCCTCACCAGCTGGATAAGCATCAGGCTGATCCCCCAGGTGGCGAGCAGCGTTTCCAGCGGCCGACCATACAGATGACGAATAATGGTGCGCTCCAGCGCCATGCCGATCCCGGCGGTCACCAGAAACGCCACCGGCAGCGCGACCAGCGGATAAAAGGCCAGCCATTGCGGCGCGAGCTGCGCCAGCGCCTGCTGTACCAGCCAGCAGCTGTAGGCGCCGATCATTAACATCTCGCCGTGAGCCATGTTAATCACCCCCAGCAGGCCGTAGGTGATCGCCAGCCCCAGCGCGGCCAGCAACAGCACCGATCCCAGCGACAGCCCCATAAAGGCCTGGCCCAGCAGATCGCCGAGCAGCAGACGATGTTTGATCTTTTGCAGGCTATCGCTGGCCGCCTCGCGCACCGCCGCATCCGGCTCATGCTGGGCATCGGTAAAGGGGATCAGCAGCGCCTGGGTTTCCGGGTCCGCGGAATGACCGAGCAGCGTCACGGCGGCCAGCCGCGCGCTGGCCTCAGGCTGAGTGAGCTGCAGGCGCGCCAGCGCCACCTCCAGCAGGCCCCGCACCTTATCATTGGTTTCCGCCTGCAGCCGCTGTTGCAGCAGCGCGGCCATGGCCGGGGTCGCTTCCCGCTGTAGCGTTCGTGCGGCGGAAGCTCTCTCCGTGACGTTGTCACTTAAAATAAGGTGGCTGGCCAGCGCGCCGGCAGCCAGATTGCGCAGCCGGTTGGTCAGACGGACCGGCCGGGTTTCGCCCTGCGGCGCGGCGACAGCGCCCAATGGCTGTAATCCGCCCTGTCGGGTGCGGAAAGCATGTTTTCCGTCGTCCATCACCAGGCTCTCGGTGGTCAACGCCCGCAGCAGCGGCAGACGATCCGCCTGCGGCGCTGCCGCCCACTGGCTCAACAGCTGCGCCTGCTGGCTGCGACTGGCGGCAACGAAGTCGTCCGCCTCCGCGGCCTGCGCCCGCCATGGCAGCAGGATCAGCAGTAGCGCCAACACATTCATGAGACGCAATGCGTTCATGTCGTTCTCCTCTGGTCAGCGGCCGACGAGCGCGACGCTCCCGCCCCGTCGGCCGTGGCGCTTACTGGCTGACGGTTTTCACCGGATGGTCAGGTTTCTTATCATTACCGGGGATCCACGGGCTCCACGGCTGCGCGCGGACGGGCTCATCGGTCTGCCAGACCACGTTGAACTGGCCGTTGCCTTCAATTTCACCGATCATCACCGGCTTATGCAGATGGTGGTTGGTGGCATCCATGGTCAGGGTAAATCCGGACGGCGCGTTGAAGGTCTGCCCGGCCATCGCCTCGCGTACTTTGTCAACATCGGTGGTGCCCGCTTTGGTCACCGCCTGCGCCCACATATGCAGGCCCACCCAGGTCGCTTCCATCGGATCGTTGGTCACCACCGTATCGGCATTCGGCAGCTTGTGCGCTTTGGCATACGCGCGATAATCGGCGACAAAGGCTTTGTTGGTCGGATTATCGACGGACTCAAAGTAGTTCCATGCCGCGAGGTTGCCGACCAGCGGTTTGGTATCGATGCCGCGCAGCTCCTCTTCCCCCACCGAGAAGGCCACCACCGGTACATCGGTCGCTTTCAGACCCTGGTTAGCCAGCTCTTTGTAGAACGGTACGTTGGAATCGCCATTGATGGTGGAGACCACTGCCGTTTTGCCACCGGCGGCGAATTTTTTGATATTGGCGACGATGGTCTGGTAATCGCTGTAGCCGAACGGGGTGTAGACCTCCTCGATATCTTTGTCCTGGATCCCTTTGGCATGCAGGAAGGCGCGGAGGATCTTGTTGGTGGTGCGCGGATAGACGTAGTCCGTCCCCAGCAGAAAGAAACGTTTAGCGCCGCCGCCGTCCTCGCTCAGCAGGTATTCCACCGCCGGGATAGCCTGCTGGTTAGGCGCCGCGCCGGTATAGAAGACGTTGGGGGACATCTCTTCCCCTTCGTACTGCACCGGGTAGAACAGCAGGCCGTTCAGTTCCTCAAACACCGGCAGGACCGATTTACGCGAGACCGACGTCCAGCAGCCAAACACCACCGCCACTTTATCCTGGGCCAGCAGCTGGCGCGCCTTCTCGGCAAACAGCGGCCAGTTGGAGGCCGGGTCGACCACCACCGGCTCCAGTTTCTTGCCCAGCACCCCGCCTTTGGCGTTGATGTCGTCGATGGCCATCAGCGCGACGTCTTTCAGCGGCGTTTCGGAAATCGCCATCGTCCCGGAGAGCGAATGCATGATCCCGACTTTGATAGTGTCGGCGGCATAGGCCTGGAAGGAGAGACCCATAGCCATAACAGAGGCGGAGAGTGCAAAAGCTTTTAATAACGTTCTACATTGCATGTTTCACTCCTGAGTAGCGCAAAAAATAAAGAATTAACAGCTAACCAGAGGTGATAAGGCAAAAAAGGTGCCAGGTTGTGAAAACAGCAGGATGCGGCGCAGGTGGGCGATAGTGGCGAAGAGGATGGCAGCGTTGCCTCATCACGGTGCAACGCTGCGCTAAGAAAGCAATTACCAGACGTCGGCGGCGATGGAGGTCACCAGACGGACCTTTTGCCATTGCTGGTCTTCGCTGAGGGCATTCCCCTCTTCAGTGGAGGCGAAACCGCACTGCGGGCTGAGGCAGATCTGCTCGAGCGGCACGTACTGCGCGGCCTCGGCGAGTCGCGCTTTTACCCCCTGCGGATTCTCCAGCTCGCCGTTTTTGGTGGTGATCAGCCCGAGGACCACCTGCTGATGGCCGGGACGAATAAAGCGCAGCGGCGCGAAATCCCCGGAGCGGTCGTTGTCGTACTCCAAGAAGAAGGCATCGACATTAACGCTGCCAAACAGCACCTCGGCAACCGGCTCGTAACCGCCTTCCGAGATCCAGGTTGAACGGAAGTTACCCCGGCAGACGTGCAAGCCCACCGTCAGATCGGCCGGCTTACCCTCCAGCGCCTGGTTCAGCACCCGGGCATAAATACGCGCCAGCGCATCCGGATCCTCGCCGCGCTCACGTACCTGCTGGCGCTGGGCATCGGAGCACAGATAGGCCCAAACGGTATCGTCCAGCTGCAGATAGCGGCAGCCGGCGTCATAAAACGCGCGGATGGCGTCGCGCCAGGTGGTGGCCAGATCGTCGAAGTAGTCGCTAAGATCCGGGTAGACCGTGGCATCGATATCTTTCCGCCCGCCGCGGAAGTGCAGCACGCTCGGGCTGGGAATGGTCATCTTCGGCTGCGCGTCGCCGCTGATGCTTTTCAGATAGCGGAAATCCTCCAGCATCGGATGGTCGCCAAACGCCAGCTTGCCGGTGACGCGAACGCCGTGCGCTTTGGTCTGCACGCCGTTGAACTGGATCCCCTGCTCGGCATCGTAACGTTCAACGCCCTGCAGGCCATCGAAGAAATCGAAATGCCACCATGCGCGACGAAACTCACCGTCGGTGACCACATGCAGGCCGCAGTCGCATTGCTGCTGAACCAGATGACGGATCGCGTTATTCTCAATCTCGCGTAGCTGAGCGGCGTCGATAATCCCCTCAGCCAGCTGCTGACGCGCCTGTTTAATGCTGTCCGGGCGCAAAAAACTGCCGACGATGTCTGCGCGGAACGGGGCCTGTTGACGTTGCATGCTGTCTCCTTAGCGGTGGGCGCGTTAGTTGCCCACCGTGATAGTTCATTACTTGAATTTTTAGACTTCTGGATGGCTATATGTCCAGATACTGGCATGCAGAGTGGTGGGTCGCAAACGAGAATATTTCATGGTACATGAAAAATTTTCAATCACCGGTAGCAAACGCATAGCCCTCATCTTCCCAGCCGGTGAGTCCGCCGAGCATCATTTTCACCGGCCGCCCCAGCTCGGCCAGCTTCAGCGCGGCAACGTCAGCGCCGTTGCAGTGCGGCCCGGCGCAGTAGACCACAAAGAGGGTATCCGCCGGCCAGGCCGCCATTCGCTCGGCGGTGATCTGGCTGTGCGGGAGATGCTGCGCGCCTGGCAGGTGACGTCTGGCGAAAGCTTCCTCGCTGCCGACCACGTGCAGCAGGACGAAGTCGACCTCGCCGGCACGCTGGGCGCTGTGCACATCGGCGCAGTCGGTCTCAAGATGCAGCTTATGGCTGAACCAGCGGATAGCCTCAGCGGAGGTGGCGGGGGGAAATTGGGTTACTACACTCATGGCGTCTTCTCCTTGTCTGTGATAACACTACTTTACTGACGCCCATCACCCTGATCTGCCGACAACCATGACAGAAAACGCTAACATCCTGACAACCCCTTCTGTGACACCGTCACGTCATCAGGTGGTCGCCCTCGCCTACGATGGCCTGTGCACCTTTGAGTTTGGCGTAGCCGTGGAGATCTTCGGCCTGCCGCGCCCGGAAATGGGCGACAACTGGTACCAGTTCGCCGTCGCCGCCGTCGATGAAGGGCCGCTGTGCGCCACCGGCGGCATCCGCCTGATGACCGACGGCGGTCCTGAACTTCTCGCCCAGGCGGATACGATTGTGGTCCCCGGCTGGCGCGGCGTCGACGCCCCGGTCCCCGAGGCGCTGTGCGCCGCGCTGGCTTCCGCCCACGCCCGCGGATGTCGGATTATTTCTATCTGTTCCGGGGTGTTCGTTCTCGCCGCCGCCGGGCTGCTCAATGGCCGCCAGGCGACAACCCACTGGCGCTACACCGCGGCGCTGCAGTCCCGTTTTCCGCAGATCCAGGTGGTGGAGGACGTCCTTTACGTGGGCGATGCTTTGCTGATGACTTCCGCCGGCAGCGCGGCGGGGATCGACCTTTGTCTGCATCTGGTGCGCGAAGATTTCGGCAGCGAAGCCGCCAACGTCGTCGCCCGCCGCCTGGTCGTCTCTCCCCATCGCGACGGCGGTCAGGCGCAGCAGGTCCTGCGCCCGGTAGCCCGCAGCCGGGAGAGCCTGCGCCTCGGTCAGCTGTTTGACTATCTGCACCAGCATCTTGCCGCCAGCCATACCGTCGCTTCCCTCGCCCAGCGCGCCGGCATGGGGACGCGCACCTTTTTGCGCCGCTTTGAGGAGGCCACCGGTAAAACGCCCGCCCGCTGGCTGCTGGAGGAACGACTGCTGCGCGCCCGCCAGCACCTGACGGAGAGCACGATGGGCATCGATCAGATCGCTGAGCGCTGCGGGTTTGCCAGCGCCGGCACCCTGCGCCACCATTTTCGCCAGCACTTCGCGCTCAGCCCGCTGCAGTACCGTAAACAGTTTACGCCTTCTCCGATTGCAAAATCGTCGCAGCCACGGACAATAGACGGCCACAGTAAACCGGTCGCCAGGAGGGTCGATGATGAAGAAAGAGTGTCGGGTAGTGATCTATAAAGAGGGGCTGCTGGGCAGTCTGTTTTTTGGCGAAGCCAAGGCCGACCCTGACAAAATGAGCCAGTTTCTCAGCAGCTATACCCGTGAGGGATGGGAAGTGAAAACCATGTCGGTGGAGCGCCGCCGTACCGCCCTATTCTGGTCGCGGGAAGCGTATCTTTTCGTGCTCGAACGCCCCCTCTGACAGCCTGCGCCTGGTTTACACGTTTAAGCCAGGCGTTTCTAAGCGTCACCTTTCAGGGCTGACGGATATAGCCCTGCTCCTGCATTTTCTGCATGCCTTCCTCGCTGGCGCAGACCATGCCGGTAGTCAACATGGCAAAGCCAAAGCGCTGATAAAACGTAATTTTATCGGCCACCGCATAGATAAATATTTTGCCAAAGGGCAGGAGTTGCTCCCGGATGGCCAGCATCAGCTGTTGCCCGTAGCCCTGTCCCTGACGAGCGGGGACGATCGCCACATCCGCCAGATAGCTGCTCCAGGTGCAGTCGCTGATGGCTCGCGCCACGGCAATCAGCTGACCGTTCTCATAGCCAAACCAGCAGAAGGTGCTCTGGCGGAACGCCTGCTCCAGTTGCTGAACATCACGCTCATTCAGCCCGGCCTCGGCGATGATCGTTCGCACTCGCTGCCAGTCCACCCGCGCGATCGCCTCTTTACCCTCAATCACCATCATGACCTTGTCTCCCGTCGTCTCCCGGAAGCAAGATCTAGCATGCCGCGGCAGGATATGCCAGATGGAAAGCCGGACTGAAGCAGTCGGTACAGGGTGGAAGGGGCAAAAAAAAACCGCCATATGACTGGCGGTAAATCAATGCTTGCATGGATAGATTGTGTTTTGCATTTTTCGCAGACAGATAAGCTTTACCTCTCTACGTTTGCTGCCGAAGTTAGCATGCTCAACTTCAATAAAGCCTCAACGACCAGCAGCTAAAGCTTCTCCACCAGCGCTTTCAGCTGCGCCAGGGTCTGCTGCCGGTCCTCCGCGGCGGCGACAGGCCAGGCCGACTGGCGCACGATGAGCCGGGTCGGCAGCAGCTCGCGGATCCGCAGCTGCGGGGCCGCCATCAGGGCAATCAGCCGCGCCACCGCCCTTTTGCCCAACAGATCGAAGTCCTGCGCCACCGTGGTGAGCGGCGGCTGGAAGTAAAGGCTGTCGGCGGTGTCATCGTAGCCGGTCACCGATACTGCCCGGCTGCCGCTGCGATTGAGCTGGGCCAGCGCGCTGAGCACGCCGAGCGCCATCTGATCGTTTGCCACCACTATGGCGCTGATCCGCGGCTGCAGATGGAGGAGCTCGAAAGTTTTCTGCCAGCCGCTGGCGGCGCTCCAGTCGCCAAACACCGTAGTAGAGCGGGCAATATTCAGACTGTGCAACGCCTCGCGCCAGCTGGCGAGACGCAGACGGGCGGAAACCGAACTTTCCGGTCCCGCCAGCAGACCAAATTCGCGATGCCCCAGCTCCCACAGGTGGCGCACGCAGGCCCCGCAGCCGTCGCGGTGGTCGAAGCGCACGCAGCAGACATCGGCCTCCGGGGAGACATCGAGAAACAGGCAGGCCATATCCGGATTGTCTTGCACCAGCCGCTCGGCAGTGGCGCTCTCCAGCGGCAGACTGACGATCACCCCGCGAATATGCTGGGCGCGCAGCTCGTCCAGCCGGGCCTGCAGCGCGACAAAATCAGCCTGCGCCGGCATCGCTATCGCCACTTCCAGCTGATGCAGGCTGGCATGGCTCTTTATCGCGGCGGCGATCTGCGAGGGGGCGTGCAGCGTCAGCGAGGCGGTAATCAGCCCGATGGAGGGCGCCGCTTTGCCGGCAAGCAGCTGCGCCGAGCGGTTAGGCACATAGTGCAGCGCCTGCATCGCGCGGATCACCTGCTCGCGGGTGCGGGCTGACACCACCTCTGGACGGTTCAGCACCCGGGAGACCGTCTGCTGGGACACGCCCGCGGCGCGGGCGACATCCTCCAGGGTTGCGGTACGACGCGGCATCTTTTCTCCTCAGCAATAACAATGTCGTGCGCTAACATTTTATGTTTAACGCGCGACAAAAAACAGCGCTTCGCCCCCGCTTTCGTGATCGTCTGTTAATTTCGATTCCCCCGAGATTGCTGGACAAAACAAATTACCCGATAACGTTAATCATCCTGTTTAGCGAACGACAATTTCTGACTTACCGGGGTTTAATATGCAAATTAGCGATACCGGCCGCAGCCACACTCCTGACTTTCACGCCGTCCTCGCCCGTGAAGACTGGCAGAACCAGACCATTACCCACCTTAACCGCCTGCCAGCGCATCCCGTTTTCGCCAGCTGGCGCGATGAGCTTGCCGCCCGCGATAACCTACCTTCATCCCGCCGCCGTCAACTGGACGGCGAGTGGCAGTTCTCTTACGCCCGTAGCCCGTTTGCCGTCGATGCGCAGTGGTTGACTCAGGATCTACCGGACTGCCGCGGCACGCCTGTGCCTTCCAACTGGCAGATGGAGGGCTATGACGCGCCGATCTACACCAACGTCCGCTATCCCATCGACACCACCCCACCGCGGGTGCCGGAGGATAACCCGACCGGCTGCTACTCCCTGCACTTTACGGTTGAGGACACATGGCGCGAGAACGGGCAAACGCAGATTATTTTCGATGGCGTCAACTCGGCGTTTCATCTGTGGTGCAATGGCGTGTGGGTCGGCTATTCGCAGGACAGTCGCCTGCCGGCGGCGTTCGATCTCAGCCCCTTTCTGCGTCCGGGCGACAACCGCCTGTGCGTGATGGTCATGCGCTGGAGCGCCGGCAGCTGGCTGGAAGACCAGGATATGTGGCGGATGAGCGGTATTTTCCGCTCGGTATGGCTGCTGAATAAGCCGCAGCAACGGCTATGCGACGTGCAGTTGACGCCAGCCCTTGACGCCCTCTATCGCGACGGCACTCTGCAGGTCCAGGCGACCGTCGAAGCGACTGAGGCGGCGCTTGCCGGGCTCAGCGTCGGGGTTAGCCTGTGGCGCGGCGAGGAGCAGATCGCCGCCGGGCGGCAGCCGTTAGGTACCCCGACGGTGGATGAGCGCGGCCACTACGCGGAACGGGTCGATTTCTCCCTGGCGGTGGCGACGCCGGCGCACTGGAGCGCGGAAACCCCGAACTGTTATCGCGCCGTGGTCACCCTGTGGCGCGGCGACGAACTGCTGGAGGCCGAAGCGTGGGACATCGGTTTTCGCCGCATCGAGATTGCCGATGGCCTGCTGCGTCTCAACGGTAAACCGCTGCTGATCCGCGGCGTTAACCGCCATGAGCATCATCATTTGCGCGGGCAGGTGGTCACCGAGGCGGATATGGTGCAGGACATTCTGTTGATGAAGCAGAACAACTTTAACGCCGTGCGCTGCTCGCACTATCCCAACGCGCCGCGCTGGTATGAACTCTGCAACCGCTACGGTCTGTACGTGGTCGATGAAGCCAATATTGAAACCCACGGGATGGTGCCGATGAATCGGCTGTCCGACGATCCGGCGTGGCTACCAGCCTTCAGCGCCCGCGTCACCCGGATGGTACAGAGCAACCGCAACCATCCGTGCATTATCATCTGGTCGCTGGGCAACGAGTCCGGCGGCGGCGGCAACCACGAAGCGCTGTACCACTGGCTGAAACGCAACGATCCGAGCCGTCCGGTGCAGTACGAGGGCGGCGGCGCGGATACCACCGCCACCGATATTATCTGTCCGATGTACGCCCGCGTCGAACGCGACCAGCCGATCCCGGCGGTACCCAAATGGGGGATCAAAAAATGGATCAGCCTGCCCGGTGAGCAGAGGCCGCTGATCCTTTGCGAGTACGCCCACGCGATGGGCAACAGCCTCGGCAACTTCGCCGATTACTGGCAGGCCTTTCGCGAGTATCCGCGGCTGCAGGGCGGGTTTATCTGGGACTGGGCCGACCAGGCGATCCGCAAAACCTTTGCCGACGGCAGCGTCGGCTGGGCCTATGGCGGCGACTTTGGTGATAAGCCTAACGATCGCCAGTTCTGTATGAACGGTCTGGTGTTTCCCGATCGCACGCCGCATCCGTCGCTGGTGGAGGCGAAGCACGCCCAGCAGTATTTTCAGTTCACGCTGCTGTCGACCTCGCCGCTGCGGGTGCGCATCATCAGCGAATACCTGTTCCGCCCAACCGATAACGAAGTGCTGCGCTGGCAGGTGCAGGCGGCCGGTGAACCCCTGTATCACGGCGACCTGACCCTGGCGCTGCCCCCTGAGGGCAGCGACGAGATAACGCTGCTCGATAGCCTGATCCTGCCTGAAGGCGCCCGCGCGGTGTGGCTGACGCTGGAGGTGACCCAGCCCCAGGCGACCGCCTGGTCAGAAGCGGAGCACCGCGTCGCCTGGCAACAGTTTCCCCTGCCCGCCCCGCTGGCGCTGCCGGCGCCCACCGTGTCTGCCGGCGCTCCGGATCTTATCGTCAGCGATGAGGTCTGGCAGATCCGCGCCGGTTCGCAATGCTGGACCATCGATCGCCGGACGGGTCTGCTGAGCCGCTGGTCGGTTGGCGGTCAGGAGCAGCTGTTGACCCCCCTGCGTGACCAGTTTATTCGCGCGCCGCTCGACAACGACATCGGGGTCAGCGAAGTAGAGCGTATCGACCCCAACGCCTGGGTGGAGCGCTGGAAAAGCGCCGGCCTGTACGATCTTGAGGCGCACTGCGTCCAGTGCGATGCGCAGCGCCTGGCAAATGAAACCCTCGTCGACTGCCGCTGGCACTACCTGCGCGGCGAAGAGGTAGTGATTGTCAGCCACTGGCGCATGCACTTCACTGCTGACGGAACCCTGCGGTTGGCAGTGGACGGCGAACGGGCGGAAACCCTGCCGCCGCTGCCGCGGGTCGGGCTGCACTTCCAGGTGGCGGATCAGCAGGCGCCGGTGAGCTGGCTGGGTCTGGGGCCGCATGAGAACTACCCCGACCGGCGGAGCAGCGCCTGCTTCGCCCGCTGGGAGCAGCCGCTGGCGGCGATGACCACCCCCTACATCTTCCCGACGGAAAACGGCCTGCGCTGTGATACCCAGGCGCTGGACTGGGGGCGCTGGCACATCAGCGGTCATTTCCACTTCTCCGTTCAGCCATGGAGCACCCGTCAGCTGATGGAGACCGACCACTGGCACAAGATGCAGGCCGAAGACGGCGTGTGGATCACCCTCGACGGCCTGCATATGGGGGTGGGAGGCGATGACTCCTGGACCCCCAGCGTGCTGCCGCAGTGGCTCCTGAGCCAAACGCGCTGGCAGTACGAGGTCTCATTGCGTTGCTTTTAATCCGTGGGGGCGACAGCCCCCACCCCACAAACAGAATAACAAGGGATCATGGTGATGAAATTCTCAGAACTGGCGCCACGAGAACGGCATAATTTCGTCTATTTCCTGCTGTTCTTTTTCTTTTACTATTTCATTATGTCGGCCTACTTCCCGTTTTTTCCGGTGTGGCTGGCGGACGTTAACCATTTAACTAAAACGGAAACCGGGATCGTTTTCTCGTCTATCTCGTTATTCGCCATTATTTTTCAGCCGGTGTTCGGCCTGATGTCGGATAAGCTCGGCCTGCGCAAACATCTGCTGTGGACCATTACGGTATTGTTAATTCTGTTCGCGCCATTCTTTATTTTCGTTTTCTCTCCGCTGCTGCAGATGAATATTATCGCTGGTTCGCTGGTAGGCGGGATCTACCTGGGGATTGTTTTCTCCAGCGGCTCCGGGGCGGTGGAAGCTTATATCGAACGCGTCAGCCGGGCCAACCGCTTTGAATATGGCAAAGTGCGGGTCGCAGGCTGCGTCGGCTGGGCGCTATGCGCCTCGATAACCGGCGTGCTGTTCAGCATCGATCCCAATATCACCTTCTGGATCGCCTCCGGCTTTGCGCTGGTGCTCGGTCTGCTGCTCTGGCTGTCGCGGCCGGAAAGCAGCAACAGCGCCCAGGTTATCGAGGCGCTGGGCGCCAATCGCCAGGCCTTTTCGCTGCGTACGGCGGCAGAGCTGCTGCGTATGCCGCGCTTCTGGGGCTTTATCGTCTATGTGGTGGGTGTCGCCAGCGTCTACGACGTGTTTGACCAGCAGTTCGCCAACTTTTTCAAAAGCTTTTTCGCCAGTCCGCAGCGCGGTACCGAAGTGTTTGGCTTCGTCACCACCGGCGGCGAGTTGCTCAACGCGCTGATCATGTTCTGCGCGCCGGCCATCGTTAACCGCATCGGCGCCAAAAACGCCCTGCTGACCGCGGGGATGATCATGTCGGTGCGTATTCTCGGGTCGTCCTTCGCCTCATCGGCAGTCGAGGTGGTGATCCTCAAGATGCTGCATATGTTTGAGATCCCCTTCCTGCTGGTGGGAACTTTTAAATATATCTCTTCCGCCTTTAACCCGCGCCTCTCGGCCACCCTGTTCCTGATCGGTTTTAATCTGTCAAAACAGTTGTCCGGGGTGGTGCTTTCCGCCTGGGTGGGCCGGATGTACGACACCGTCGGCTTCCATCAGGCCTATCTGATCCTCGGCTGCATAACCCTGAGCTTCACCCTGCTCTCGTTCGTCACCCTACGCGGCGGCAACCGTCTGCTGCCGACCGCAGAGACGCAGAGCCCCGCCTGACTCCAGCGCCCCCGTCAGGGATGACGGGCTTCACTCGACAATCCGCGTCTCCCCGCCGCGATTCTCCAGCGCATAGCGCTGACAAGGCGCCCCGGCGGCGATAAGCTCCGCTAGCTCCGCCGAGTGGCTGGTCAGCCAGATCTGGCTGTAGCGCGAGGCCTCGATAATCAGCCGGGCCAGCGCGGGCAACATGTCGCGATGCAGGCTGTTCTCCGGTTCATTGATCGCCAGAAACGCCGGCGGGCGTGGACTGAGCAGCGCGACGGCGAGGCACAAAAAGCGCAGCGTACCGTCGGACATCTCCGCCGCCAGCAGCGGGCGGCGGATCCCTTCGCGACGCATTTTCAGAGCGAAACGCGAGTGCTCGTTTTCACAATAAAACTGGCAGCCGGGAAAGGCGTCGGCAAGGATTTCATGCAAAATCTCCTCCGCGCCGATCTCGACAATGGTCTGAAAGGCGGCGGCGAGATTCTGGCCATCGCTGTCGAGGACTGGCGAACGGTAACCCACGGCCGGCTGACGCAGCGGCGAATGACGGCCAATCGCGAATTCATGATAAAACCGCCAACGGCGCAAGGTCTCCCGCACTCGCGATACTTCGGGGAAACGGTGCGGCTCGCCAAGCTGACCGAACACCGACTCATTTTCATAAATACTCTCGGTGAAAGTACTTTTCTCCCCGGTGACATCGACGAGAAACGCCGCCTGATTCTTGCGCTGCAGTACGCGGGAGGAAGGCCGGCGGGAGTAGCCGGCCAGCCAGATATTCTCTTCTTTAACGATAGGATCGAGCATGAATTGCGTCGGATAGGGCAATTTTTCAGGGAAGCCTATCTGCAGCTCATAATCGAAGCTGTCGGTCCGGCAGGCGATTTGCAGCCGGCGGGGGTGACGATCGAGGGGCGAACGCTCCCCGGACCACATCATATTCTCCAGACCGCCCTCTTCGCTGATAAACCCCGAAAGCCTGCCCTCAGCGGCAGCGGTCAGCAGGTGGATGGCGTTATAAATATTGGATTTACCGCAGCCGTTAGGGCCGAAGACAATGTTCAGCGGCCCGAGCTCCAGCGCGATATCCTTCACTGAGCGAAAATTTTGAATACGAATGTACTGAATCATTATGCGTCCGGCCCTGGAAATAGAAGGCTGCCACAGTAGCACAGCGGCGCCCGGCATACCCTCTTACGCCCCCTTTCGGGCAGGGTTTAACAGAACATTTTTTTCATTCCACGGGTCAGGGCGACCCGCGTCAGCTTATCGCTATCCTGATGGGCGTCGCTGAAAACGCCAAAAAAATAGCGTTCATCGTCAATGGTTTGGCTAACAATTCGGTAGCTCAACGGTTGCCCGGATAGCGCACCGTACTGCGCAGGCGTCACCGAGACCTCGGTCGCGTCATCGGCGACGCTGACCAACAGCCCGTCCGCCTTACCGCCCACCAGCATGACCTTAATTATCGGGTGCACCAGTTCCTCCCGGGATGGCATATAGCGTTGGCGAACCGCAGGGACCGGCGGGCGTGATGATCGGCAAACAGCGACGCCCGACAGAGTGCGGTATTTAGTACTTTCTTATAGTTCATCACGGCCTTGAGTCAAAAAATAGCGTGCTTAGGCAGGGCTAGATATTGATTATTCGAAATAAAAGATGACAAATGATGAAGGAAAAAAGAGGAATTGTGAATCAGCAAAACGCCGGGTTATTCTTATTTGTCGCTTCTTTACTCGCCTTTATCGGCCCTCACTCAAGGATGTATTGTGGTTATGCGTTATATTCGCCTGTGTATTATCTCCCTGTTAGCCACCCTGCCGCTGGCGGTACACGCCAGCCCGCAGCCGCTTGAGCAAATTAAACTAAGCGAAAGCCAGCTGTCGGGCCGCGTAGGCATGATAGAAATGGATCTGGCCAGCGGCCGCACGCTGACCGCCTGGCGCGCCGATGAACGCTTTCCCATGATGAGCACCTTTAAAGTAGTGCTCTGCGGCGCAGTGCTGGCGCGGGTGGATGCCGGTGACGAACAGCTGGAGCGAAAGATCCACTATCGCCAGCAGGATCTGGTGGACTACTCGCCGGTCAGCGAAAAATACCTTGCCGACGGCATGACGGTCGGCGAACTCTGTGCCGCCGCCATTACCATGAGCGATAACAGCGCCGCCAATCTGCTGCTGGCCACCGTCGGCGGCCCCGTAGGATTGACTGCCTTTTTGCGCCAGATCGGCGACAACGTCACCCGCCTTGACCGCTGGGAAACGGAACTGAATGAGGCGCTTCCCGGCGACGCCCGCGACACCACTACCCCGGCCAGCATGGCCGCGACCCTGCGCAAGCTGCTGACCAGCCAGCGTCTGAGCGCCCGTTCGCAACGGCAGCTGCTGCAGTGGATGGTGGACGATCGGGTCGCCGGACCGTTGATCCGCTCCGTGCTGCCGGCGGGCTGGTTTATCGCCGATAAGACCGGAGCTGGCGAACGGGGTGCGCGCGGGATTGTCGCCCTGCTTGGCCCGAATAACAAAGCAGAGCGGATTGTGGTGATTTATCTGCGGGATACGCCGGCGAGCATGGCCGAGCGAAATCAGCAAATCGCCGGGATCGGCGCGGCGCTGATCGAGCACTGGCAACGCTAACCCGGCGGTGGCCGCGCGCGTTATCCGGCTCGTAGCACCTCGCAGGCGTGCCGGGCGATATGACTGGCGGCGGCATCGGAGAGATGCCGGTCGGTAATGATGGTGGTGAACCGGGTCAAAGGTAACGCCATAAACGTGGCCACCTGATTGTATTTCGAACTGTCGCACAGCAGGATGCTTCTCGCGCTGACCTGGCTGACGGTCTCCTTGACGGTAACCTTGTTCTCATCAGGGGTGAATATCCCGCGACTGTCCCAGCCGCTGGCGGAGATAAAGGCCGTATCGATAGCCAGGTGGCGTAACGTACGCGCCGCCGATTCGCCCACGCAGGAGCGGTTCTCCCGGCACAGAGTGCCGCCGGTGTGGATCACGCCGCACTGGCTGGCATCGATCAGCAGCTGGGTTATCTCAAAATCATTGGTCACCACCTGGAGATCGTTCCGGTCGAGGATCGCCCGCGCCAGCGCCAGGGTGGTAGTCCCGGCATCCAGATAGATGCAACTGTTTTTGGCGATATGACTCGCCGCCAGCGCGCCGATCGCCTGTTTCTCCTCACTCTGCAGCGTGCTTTTCACCAGATGACTGGGTTCCGCAGCCAGCCGGCTGACGGCGCGCACGCCGCCCGAGACGCTGACCAGCAGCCCCTGCTCCTCCAGTTTACTGACGTCCCGACGGATAGTCATATGGGACACGCCGAGGATCTCCGTCAGCTCGTTAATGCTTACCGCCCCACGCTGCTCCACCAGGGCTAAAATACGCTGATGTCGTTCGATTGGAATCACCGCTCTCCCCTTACCATTTTTTCACACCAGGCGTCATCACTCAGGCTGCGGGCCTGGCGACACCCGGTGTTGTTATCGCGCTTTGCCGCTGTTTTTACGCTATTTTAGGGCAAGAATCGCCGTTGTGCAGCCTCTTTCCGCCTGTGAATTTTTTATATTCATGTGGGTTATTCGTGATAACTCTCACATAAATTCACATGATAACGCTTTATTCTATCATTAAATCACATTAATTAACTAATGTTCACAAGGAGACCAGCATGGCTGCACACACTAACGTCTGCGTGATTGGACTGGGTTCAATGGGCATGGGCGCTGCCCGCGCCTGCCTGCAGGCGGGCCTGAACACCTGGGGCGTTGACATCAATCCTGACAACTGTCGCGCACTGCTGGCGGCGGGCGCCAAAGGCGCGGGCCCCAGCGCGGTGCCGTTCGCCGCGGAACTGGATGCAGTTGTGCTGCTGGTGGTCAATGCCGCCCAGGTGCGGGGGATCCTGTTCGGCGAGAGCGGCCTCGCCGCCCATCTGAAGCCGGGCACCGTCGTGATGGTGTCGTCCACCATCGCCTCCGCCGATGCTCAGGCCATTGCCGAGGCGCTGGCGGAGTACCAGCTATTGATGCTCGACGCGCCGGTATCGGGCGGCGCCGTGAAAGCGGCCGCCGGCGACATGACGGTGATGGCCTCCGGGAGCGATGCCGCCTTTGCCCGCCTCGCGCCGGTGCTGGACGCCGTGGCCGGCAAAGTCTACCGCATCGGGAGCGACATTGGTCTTGGCTCGACGGTAAAAATTATCCATCAGCTGCTGGCCGGGGTGCACATCGCCGTTGCCGCCGAAGCGATGGCGCTTGCCGCCCGCGCCGGGATCCCACTGGAAACGATGTATGACGTGGTCACCCACGCGGCGGGTAATTCCTGGATGTTTGAGAATCGCATGCAGCACGTCCTGGATGGCGATTACTCGCCAAAATCCGCTGTCGATATTTTTGTCAAAGATCTCGGGCTGGTGAATGACACTGCCCGGGCGCTGACCTTCCCGCTGCCGCTCGCTACCACCGCGCTGAATATGTTCACCTCCGCCAGTAATGCCGGATTCGGTCGGGAAGATGACAGCGCGGTGATCAAGATTTTCAACGGCATCACCCTGCCGGGCCATAAACAGTGAGGAGAGACAACATGCAGCTTGGTGTCATTGCCGATGACTTCACCGGCGCCACGGATATTGCCAGCTTCCTCGTGCGCAACGGCATGCCGACGGTGCAACTGAATGGCGTGCCGACCCGCGATCTTCCGCTGACCAGCGAGGCGGTGGTCATCAGCCTGAAAACTCGCTCCTGCCCGGCGGAAATGGCCGTCAGCCAGTCGCTGGCGGCCCTGCGCTGGCTGCAGGCCCAGGGCTGTCAGCAGTTTTATTTCAAGTACTGTTCCACTTTCGACAGCACCGCGCAGGGCAACATTGGCCCGGTGCTGGATGCCCTGCTGGCCGAGCTGGGTGAGACGCGGACGGTGATTTCCCCGGCGCTGCCGGTTAACGGCCGCACGGTCTATCAGGGATATCTGTTCGTCGGCGAGCAACTGCTGAATGAGTCCGGGATGCGCCACCATCCGGTGACGCCGATGGAGGATGCGCACCTGGGCCGCTTAATTGAGCGCCAGGGGCGCGGAAAAGCCGCGCTGATTGCCTGGCCGATTGTCGCCCGGGGGCCGGAGGCGGTCGCCGCCGCGCTGGCGGCAGTCAACGATCCGGCGGTGCGCTATGTGGTGCTCGACGCCCTCAGCGAACAGGATCTGCTCACCCAGGGCGTGGCGCTGCGGGAGATGAAGCTGCTCTCCGGCGGTTCCGGCCTCGCCATCGGCCTCGCCCGCGACTGGGCGCAGCGCCATGGCGCCCGGGGTGAAAGCGCTCAGGCCGGCATGCCGCTGGTCGGCCCGGCGGTGGTGCTCTCGGGCTCCTGCTCGGTGATGACCAACAGCCAGGTGGCGGCCTATCGTCAACAGGCCCCCGCCCGCGCCGTCGACTTAAGCGCCTGCTTTACCGATCTGGAGAGCTACGTCAGGACGCTGACTGACTGGGTGGACGCGCAGCGCGATGCGCCGCTGGCGCCGATGATCTATGCCACCACCGAGCCGCAAACGCTGCAGCGGATCCAGGCGCAGTATGGCGACAAGGCCAGCAGCGAACGGGTGGAACAGCTGTTTGCCGCTCTTGCCGCCGCCCTGAAGGCGAAAGGATTTACCCGCTTTATTGTGGCCGGAGGGGAAACGTCGAGCATTGTGGCGCAGACCCTGGGGGTTGAGGCGTTCCATATTGGGCCGACCATCTCCCCTGGCGTGCCCTGGGTGCGTGACACCCGCCAGCCGCTCTCCCTGGCGCTGAAGTCAGGTAACTTCGGCGATATCCAGTTCTTTGCCCGTGCCCAGCAGGAGTTTCGTCATGACTGAGCAACAACTGCGAGAGGAAATGGTACAGATTGGCGCCTCGTTGTTTAGCCGCGGCTATGCCACCGGCTCCGCTGGCAATCTGTCGTTGCTGCTGCCGGACGGCAACCTGCTGGCGACGCCGACCGGCGCCTGCCTCGGCGAACTGCAGGCTCAGCGGTTGTCGGTGGTGACGCTGCAAGGGGAATGGATCTCCGGCGATAAACCATCGAAAGAGGTCACTTTTCACCGGGCGGTCTATTTGCACAACCCGGCCTGCAAGGCGATCGTCCACTTGCACAGCCATTATCTGACCGCGCTCTCCTGCCTGCAGGGGCTCGACCCGCACAACTGTATCCGCCCCTTTACCCCCTATGTGGTGATGCGCGTCGGCGACGTCCCGGTGGTTCCCTACTACCGGCCGGGCGATGACCGTATTGCCCAGGCGCTGGCCGGGCTGGCGCCCCGCTATAACGCCTTTTTACTGGCCAACCACGGACCGGTGGTTACTGGCTCATCGCTGCGCGAAGCCACCAACAATACCGAGGAACTGGAAGAGACCGCACGGCTGATATTTACCCTCGGCAACCGCGAGATCCGCTACCTGACCGCTGACGAAGTGAAAGAACTGAGATAAAACCATGCCAAAATTCGCTGCAAATTTATCCATGCTGTTTACCGAACTGCCGTTCCTGGAACGCTTTGCCGCCGCTGCCCGGGCGGGATTTGAAGCCGTTGAGTTTCTGTTTCCCTATGAGTATGCCGCCGGGGAAATCAGACAGCGCCTGCAGGAGAACCAGCTGCAGCTGGTGCTGTTCAATACCCCACCCGGCGACGTCAACGCCGGAGAATGGGGGCTCGCCGCCATTCCCGGGAGAAGCGCGGAGGCCCGACGCGATATTGAGCTGGCGCTGGAGTATGCCTGCCAGCTCGGTTGCCCGCAGGTGCATATCATGGCCGGCGTGGTGCCGCCGGGAGCGGATCGCGCAGACTGCGAGGCCGTGCTTATCGATAATCTGCGCTACGCCGCGGAGTGCTTTGCCCGCCACGACAAGCGGATACTCATCGAAGCGCTGAATCCGCAGACCAAACCGGGCTATCTCTACCACAGTCAATATCAGACGCTGGCGATGGTGAAACGGGTCGACAGGCCGAACCTGGCGGTGCAGTTAGATCTGTTTCACGCGCAGAAGGTGGACGGCAATTTAAGCCATCTTATTACCGAATATGCCGGCCAGTATCGCCATATTCAGATTGCCTCCCTGCCCGACCGTCATGAACCGGATGAGGGCGAAATAAACTATCCGTGGCTCTATGCGCTACTGGATAAAACCGGTTATGACGGCTGGATCGGCTGCGAATATATCCCCCGGACAGACACGCTTTCCGGGCTGGGGTGGTTCTCGCCCTACCGGAAAAAATAAACGCCGTTTTCTAAAAAAATAACTCTCTGTACACCTGTTAATACCCGAGGCAAACCTATGTCGACATCGGCGCTGTTACTTATTGCGTTAGCCAGCGTAGTGCTGTTGCTCCTGTTAGTGATCAAAGCGAAAGCACATCCTTTTGTGGCGCTCCTGATCGTCAGTCTGCTGGTGGCATTCGCCACCGGCATTCCGGCAGATAAAATTATAACCACCATTGAAAAAGGCATGGGCGGCCTGCTTGGCCACATCGCCAGCATTATTATTCTGGGCTCAATGCTGGGGGTGCTGATTGAAATGTCCGGCGGCGCCGAATCGCTGGCGAAAACGTTGACCGGCGTACTGGGTGCAAAACGAACCATTGCCGCCTTAACCATTGTGGCTTTTATTCTCGGCACCCCGGTCTTTTTTGAAGTCGGCTTTATCATCATCATTCCGTTAATCTACGGCTTCAGCAAAGTCGCCCACGTGTCGCCGCTGAAGTTTGGCCTGCCGATGGCCGGCGTGATGTTAACCGTCCACGTGGCGCTGCCCACCCATCCTGGCGCAGCGGCTGCGGCAGGCATTCTGCATAGCGATGTCGGTTGGCTGATGCTGGCGGGGATTGGGGTGTCGGTGGTCGTCGGTATCGTGGGCTATTTTGTCGCCCGGTTTATCAATCGGCGCCATTATCATCTGTCGATTAACGTGCTGGAGCAGCAACAAACGGCGGAAGTACCGGATCTCTCGGTTAACGCGCAGCAGACCCGTCTGCCGCCGCCGAATGCGCTGGTTATCGGTGGGCTGATCGTGGTGCCCATCATGCTGATTGTTTCCGGGACGCTGTGTCAGGCGCTTCTGCTGCCGGAAAACGCGGTTCGCCAGCTGATGACCGTCATTGGTACCCCGCCGGTCGCCCTGCTGATCTCCCTGGGCCTGGCCAGCTGGACGCTGGGCATCCGTCGGCGGATGAGCCTGAAAAAGCTGGGCGAAGTCACCGGCAGCGCGATCCCCTCGTCGGCGGACGTGATCCTCGTCGCCGGCGCCGGCGGCGCCTTTGGCGGCGTACTGGTCGCTTCCGGCATCGGTAATGCCTTAGCCGAGGCGCTGGAGACAATACATCTGCCGCTGATGCCCGCCGCTTTTCTGCTATCGCTGGTGCTCAGAGCCTCGCAGGGTTCGGCCACCGTGGCGATCCTCACCACCTCCGGTCTGCTGTCGCAGGCGGTTGTCGGTCTGGAGCCGCTGCAGCTGGTGCTGGTGACGCTGGCGACCTGCTTCGGCTCGCTCGGGCTGTCGCACGTCAACGACGCCGGATTCTGGGTCGTCACGCGCTATCTCGGACTCTCGGTGCCGGATGGACTCAAAACCTGGACCGTCTTGACAACCATCATGGGGGTGACGGGCTTTCTCATCACCTGGCTGCTGTGGTTTGCGCTTTGATGTTAACCTGGGTGGCTCCGGCCACCTTAACTTCGCCCCGGCGCAGGCCCTGACCCACTACCGCTGTCAGACCGCAGACCCGCTGCCGACAGCGTCACCGGGATAAAATAGCGTACGCGATAGCGCCTGTCCCCTGCCTCTTCGCCTTCCGCATGGCGGGTTATAAAACATTCAATGTCATAGCCGTCCCGACGACTTACCCCCAGGGATGGCAGCAGCTCCATATACAGATCGCTGGATAAACGAGCATAACGTGACCAGCTGCCGTAGAATTCAACCCCGACATAAAGCCCTGACCGGGTGGTCAGCGAGCTGTTCATGGCCAGCGCGGGGGGCAGCTTTCCCGCCTCATGACAGCCGACAAAAGCGTTAACCTCGACGTTAAGCTCATTTTTACTCGCCGCGGCGTAGTCGGAAAGTACGGAAAGCGAGCCTCCGCCAGCGGTGAAAAAACGGTCAACCTTTTGTCGGATGCTCGTCTTAGCGGTGCTTTGCAACACCAAATCCGACAGGCGCAGTTCATACTTCATCGGATAGCCGTAATAGACCTGTTCCGGAAGAGAAAAAAAACGAGCCAGAGGTAGGCTCTCTCCGTCCGGGTGAAACTTTTTCAACAGCTTTGCCGTGTCCCAGTGCGCCGCGCAACGGTATTCACGTGGCGAGAGCGAAAAGCGCTTCTTAAACTCCCGGGAAAAGGTCTGCGGCGAGTCATAGCTTAACTGCCAGGCAATAGCGGCGATCGGTTGCCGTGTTAAGCGCAGACTGACCGCTGCGATGGTCAACCGCCGCAGACGAATATACTGCCCGATGGGTAACTGGCCATACTGGTAAAACACGTCGTACACAAACCGACGCGAATAGCCCATATACAGCGCCAGGTCATCGATCGCCGGGTTACAATAGATATTATCCTCCAGCCACGCCAGCATTTTCAAATAGAGCATCTGCTTCATAAGTACGGCATACATCCTGTATTCTTGTCCTCCGCTAATTTTAACAACAGAGCGCGGCTATCACTAAGCTTTTTATGCATCGCAAAAATAAAAAAACAGCAAACGGCTTTAAATAGTTACAAATATATGCTTAAGGTTTTGTTTATTAGGAACTTTCGCATATCAATATACCGTTATCTCACTTTCCCCACCAGATATTGCATTAATGGAAAACATCCCTTAGATTACCACGGCTAAAAATAGTACCTGCATCATCATTATATTCTTTAATTTATCCAGATATGTTTTTTAATGCCCACAGGGAAGTTATATGACTAATTTTTTGTTCAATATAAAAAATCACTATTTGCGAGTCGCTATTGCTGAACTGGTTGATGAAGCGATGAAGGTCGCCGGGCGGCCACACTATCAGTTTTCTCAACAATGGGATGCAGGATCGATGGCGCAAGCTGATGTGATATTCACGGAAATGGTCGCGGGGGAGTGGTACTTGTGCCAGGATCTTTTTCAGCATGCCCCGGAACAATATACGCTTTTTATTTTCCCGGACAATGAACACGCTACCGTAGATGAGGGTTTACCGAATTGTCTGCAGCATGCGGTATTTATGCCGCCTCACGCTCGCGTTCAGCGGCTGAAAGATGAGATAGCTAACGCCATTGAGCGTCCGCTGCTACCGCGGCAAGACCCGCCGTTCAATCGTCTGCGGCGTTGCATTAATTGCGCCTGCAGGTCGGTCAGCGACGCGCAAACCAAAGTCATTTACGCGTTCAGTATTGGCCTGAGCCCGCATGAAGTCGCCGCTGCGCTAAATATTAGTCCCAAAACGATTCATTCACATAAAAAGAATATTATGAGTAAATTTAATTTGAATAGCCGTCAGCAGTTTAACAACCTTGTGCAACTGCTCGCCAAACGCTGATACAACTCGCCGTTTTATTCTGTCAAACAATCATCTTCTGGAACGGAAAACATACCGTCTCTTGCGCCTTTCCTGAATATAGGAAAAGCCACTCCATAAAGAAATGATGGGACATAAAATCAGACACAAAATAATAAAGAAGTCGCTCATATCAAACCTGACAAAAGAATTTAATTTAGAGTGATAATATTCACTCGATTATATTCAGGCAAGACCAGCGCCTCATTTTTGAGAGTGGGAAATAGAATGATAGGATAATTCCTGGTAGCGAATATTAACAGGTAAAATAAGACGCAGCGCCAGTGTCTGAGGAGGGAATGAGAGGCCTGTTAGCGTCTTTTTGCATTGAGGATGAGAAAAAGATAGCCAAATGTGTAATTCCCTGTACAGTGGAGGGAATCACAAAGTGAAGCTCGCGTTCCGCGTAGCGGACATCACGGTTGGTTGAATGTTTGTACATATCAGCCTCGCCCTCCTTTAGGGTCAGGCCATACTCATCTTGCATGCTGGGCGCGGATGTTCTTACGCCGCGGGAGCGATCGTAACAACTATGCTAACCACCCTGATTTACCGCAGCCAGGTTCATCCTGACCGCCCGCCCGTCGATCTCGACGCTTTAGTCCATCGCGCCAGCAGTAAAAATTTGCCCCTTGGCATCACCGGCATTCTGCTGTTTAACGGCCTGCAGTTTTTCCAGGTCCTGGAAGGGACTGAGGAGGCACTTGAGTCGCTGTTCAGCGAAATCCAAAGCGACCCGCGTCATCGCGACGTAGTGGAGTTGATGCGCGATTACTCAGCCTACCGACGTTTTCACGGCACCGGAATGCGCATACTGGATCTCCGGCTGTTTGAAACCGATGGCGCGCTGGAGGAAATTCTGCGCTTTAGCACGTTTGGGGTCACCGAACCGGTCAACGACCGGATGTTCCGGCTGCTTAGCGCCTTCATTGCCGACGGCGGCCGCTATTGCCTGCCCGAGCCGCTGCAGCCCTCTCGCTGGATGATGATGCCCGCGTCAGGTACGGCCGCGCCGCAGCACCTGCCCGGTCAACCTTGCCAGTTTGCTCTGCAGGCTATTGTCGAGCCGGCTAAAAAGCGAGTTTCTTCCTTTGAGGCTCTGATCCGCAGCCCAACCGGCGGCTCTCCCGTGGAAATGTTTGCTGCCATTGCGGCGGAGGATCGCTACCGTTTTGATCTTGAAAGCAAAGCGTATGCATTCGCTCTCGCCGGCCAGCTGCCGCTCGGGAAACATCAGCTGGCGATTAACCTGTTGCCCGGATCGCTGTATCACCACCCTGACGCCGTAGGCTGGCTGATGGACAGCCTGCTGGCGGCCGGCCTCAGACCGGATCAGGTACTGATCGAGGTCACCGAGACAGAAGTGATCACCTGCTTCGACCAGTTCCGCAAGGTGCTCAAAGCCCTGCGCGTCGCGGGCATGAAGCTGGCCATCGACGACTTTGGCGCAGGTTATTCCGGCCTGTCGTTACTGACCCGTTTTCAGCCTGATAAAATCAAAGTGGATGCGGAACTGGTACGCGATATCCATATTAGCGGCACCAAACAGGCGATTGTCGCCTCGGTCGTCCGCTGCTGCGAGGATCTTGGCATTACGGTGGTGGCTGAAGGTGTCGAAACCCTGGAGGAGTGGTGCTGGCTGCAGTCGGTGGGCATTCGCCTGTTTCAGGGCTTTCTCTTTTCCCGACCCTGCCTTAACGGCATCGGCGAGATCTGCTGGCCGGTAGCGCGCCAGGCAATGGACCTGTAAGGCCGCGCCCCCGGGCATCGTCACTGCCAGTGGGCAAGCTTTTCGCTCAGCGCCGCCAGGGCATATCGTACCGCTTTCGCCACCACGGTCTCACAGTCGCCGGCAAAGCACATCCGTTTGGTTTCAGTCTGGCCGCGAAAATTCCAGGCAAACCATACCGTGCCGGCGGGGGTACCATCTTCCCCGCCCTCCGGTCCGGCGTAGCCGCTGACGGCGATGGCGATATCGGCCCCGGCGAGCGCCAGAATACCAGAGGACATCTCCTGAACGCAGGCTTCGCTGACGGCGCTGTGTACCGCCAGGGTTTCCGCACGAACCTGCAGCACGTTGCGCTTGGCTTCATCGCTGAAGGTCACTACGCCGGTATCATAAAATGCCGCGGTATCCGCCTGGGCACAGAGCGCTGCCGCCAGATTCCCTCCGGTGCAGGACTCCGCCGTGGTCAGTCGCCAACCGCGCGCGATCAGCGCCCGAGCCACTTCAGCGGTTAGTTCATGCGTATTGTTTGCGTCGCTATCGATCTCGTCAGTCATTCTTCCTCCTCGCCGAAATTGAAAGAAATAGCAGACTCACTGCGTCTGTTAACAGAATAGCATATCGATTTCTTTGTCGTCGGGGGGCCATTTTTATTTTCAGGAAGAAAGGATAAAGGCCCGCAGGGCGGGCCTTTAAGGTAACATCCTCGGAACAACGGTGAATCAAACTTTATGTTCTATCACGCGCCCCTGATTCTCGATCGCAATTTTACGCGGTTTTTCGCTCTCCGGGATCTCCTGGTGGATGGCTATTTTTAAGATGCCGCTATCCAGCTGCGCCTGATTAATTTGGGCGTGTTCAGGAAGAGAGAAACTGAGCTGGAAATTAGCGCGGCGGATACCTTTATAAATCCAGCGTTCACCGCTGTCTGTCGAGGCATCGGTTTCCTGGCGTTTCCCGGAAATATGCAGATTCCCCCCTACGGTTTCTATTTCCAGCTCATTATCTTTCCAGCCAGGCACGCTGACGCAGAGCAGGAAATTGCTGTCGTCGACTTTCTGTAAATCATAAGCCGGTAAAGTGCCCACCGGCGTATCGCCCGTTAACTGGCTGAAAAGACGGTCAATACGATTAAAGCGATCGGCAAAAAGAGAATCAGCAAATACCGGGAGTGCTGACAAGGTTTTGAGTGCCATAATTAACCTCCTGAATATTCATTCAAAAGCTCAACATAAAGGCAAGCATTGCTTGTCCGCTATATAAAATAATATCTAAGGCGCGTTTTTCAAGACCCGAAATAAAAAATTTTTCTTCGCCAGCCTCAGTGAAAAATAAGCATGCCGGTGGCGAAGTTACCCCCGCCCGACGGCGGGGGCTGTGGCGCTTCTGAGTCCCATAACTGATGCTGTTTAACATTCAATAAACAGAAGCGACATGTATATATAACTTGTTTAAGGGGATGTCAACGTCCGAATCGCTCCCCCTTTGCCGTCGTGTATTCTCCCCATGAACAGCGCGTTTAGCAACACGGCTGCCTGTCAGGATCCCCTTGCCAACAGCGGCGCTTCGACGTGGCATTCGCCTTGTTGCCGTCAACCGGACGCCGCTGGTGAAAATATACCCGGCCGGGTAAGGAACCTTTCATCCGACACCGTGCCTAATGATCTGCATACGCACTTTCTGAGGCACCGCCATGACCAGCATTTTTATCTCAACCACCCTGTTCGCCCTCTTCGCGTCGATGTTGATCGGCCTGGGAATGGTGTGGAAAAGCATTTCCAACAATCCTGATAACTGATTCTGTTGTACGCCGTTGCTGTTCACCCTCCGCAGCGGCGGGTCTACCCCGCCCCTTTTTATCAATGACCACCCCAGGTTTCGCTCAGGCGCAATCTCCTCAAGGACCCGCGCCTGCAAAAGGTATTTTTGAAAAAGCAATTCATACAGTGAATAAGTAACCCTGATTAATATATTTGAGACCAGAATTTACGCATGCAATATAAGCAATTTAAGCAGTTTGTGCCAAATTAGCGGTCATGCCCGCGCAACGCTAAAAAATAAGCCATTGATTAATATGCCATTAATTTTACTCGCCAGCTCAAAGTCCAAAATTAGACTTATTGCATTTGTTGATTATTAGAAATATCCTAAAGGCATACGCATTTAATGTTCTCCACTTTAAATGCATGACAACTTTCACGATCGCCATGACTATGCCTGATATTTTAATTAACACTGAAAACATATTTCTTAATCGCGGAATTTGCGAACTGCTTAGCGAGATCGCGAAGGAAGAACACATCCGTGAACCGTATTCCGTTGTGGACTATTTCACAGATATATTAGGTCCGATTGATATGCTGTTCACAGAAATGGCCGCTGGTGAACATTATCTATGCCACCCGTTTTTCAAAAAACTTCCTCCGCACACGTCTATTTTTATTTTCGTCGCCACCGACAGCGCTTTGCAGGTTGAACAGTTACCACTTTGTCTTGGCGATGCCACTTTTATCAGCATGAACAGCGACTTGCGCCGCGTAAAAAATCAGATTGCAAAACGTCTGACGGAGTCGACAACAGCGAGTAGCAGTGGGCTGGAAAAAGACAGCAGACGCTGTGTCAAATGCCCTCGGTTAACCTTGACCAAATCACAACTTTATATTATCGATGCGATCAGAACGGGAATGAACAATCAGCAGATAGCGCAAGAACTGGGCATCAGTCATAAGACGGTCTTCTCTCACAAAATCAATATTATGAAAAAATTCCAAATAGCTACCAAACAAGAGTTAACGAGATTCTCATCTGTTGCTCTTGCGCTTTCCGCAGGAAGGATCGGTTAACGTCGGAATTTATTAAAGCGCATCTTCATTTTTCTTCTTTCTCTAACATAGGACAGGCCAAAAAACAAAGATGTAAACAATAACACCACCGCCAGGACTAATAATAGTAAGTTACTCATAACAACCTTTTAAAAGATAAAGATGATTTTTTAAATAATAAGGGGTGGATGTTTTCAAATACAACCCAGCGACAACCATTTCAGACAAAGGTAAAACTCCGTGCGATAATTCTGAAAGATAATAAAAAGAGTAAAAACGATTTCCTTTATCAGACAGGCGTTAGGGTAATAACGATGAAGCATAAACGGACAATGCCAGGCCTAACGCCCAGCGTGTACTGTCGCGACGTCAGGCAAGATGACGGCCTGAAATAATGGTCTACTGACGTGGAAGGAGCGTGGTATTTGGGCAGGTGAACACACCGTTTTGCAGCTGTTCTATACTGTTAGTCAGACATCACGCTGGAGGTGGCTATGTGCGGACGTTTTGCGCAAGCGCAAAGCCGGGAGGAATACCTGGCGCATCTCGTGGAAGCGGCCGAACGAGATATTGCCTGGGACCCGGCGCCTATCGGGCGCTATAACGTCGCGCCCGGGACAAAAGTTTTACTCCTCAATGAACGCGATGAGCAACTCCATCTCGATGCCGTTTACTGGGGCTATGCGCCAGGATGGTGGGATAAACCGCCGCTGATTAATGCCCGGGTTGAGACTGCAGCCTCCAGCAGGATGTTCAAGCCGCTGTGGGAGCACGGACGGGCGATCTGCTTCGCCGACGGCTGGTTTGAGTGGAAAAAGGAAGGAAATACAAAGCAGCCATACTTTATCCAGCGTAAGGATGGCCAGCCAATTTTTATGGCCGCGATTGGTCGGACTCCGTTCGAACGTGGGGACCATGCCGAAGGATTCTTGATCGTGACGGCCGCCGCCGATCGCGGTCTTGTCGATATTCATGACCGTCGGCCGTTGGTCCTGGCGCCTGAAGCCGCCCGGGAATGGATGAGGCAGGATGTCACCGGCGCGGAAGCGGCGGAGATAGCCAGCGACGGAGCCGTTTCCGCCGACGATTTTACCTGGCACCCGGTAACGCGGGAGGTCGGCAATGTGAAAAATCAGGGGCCCGAATTACTTGCCCCTCTCAGCCCATGACAAACGTAATCAAAGCGGCGGATAACGCATCATGTTCAGCGAAGAGATAATTAAATTTTATACCGCCCTGGAGTAGTGCCGAACATCCGACGGAACAAGGCTATGAAGGCACTCACATTGTCATATCCCAGATCCAGCGCTATCGCCGTCACTGGCTTGCCGGCAGCCAGTAGCTCAAGAGCCCTGAGTAAGCGTATCCGCTGTCGCCATTCATTGAAGCTAAAACCCGTTTCGGCTCGGAATCGTCGCGTGAGCGTGCGTGATGACATGCCAGCCCAGGCTGCCCATTCTTCCAACCTGCGCCCGTCGTCCGGGTTTGCTGACAGCGCCTGCGCGATTCTGAGCAATCGGCTATCTTGCGGCATTGGAAGCCCAAGATTAACCCTGGGAAGGGAACCAATTTCATCAAGAATAACGCCAGCTAAACGTTTTTGGGACGCATTAAGCTCTACACCTTGCCATGCAGCCGCTCGCGTTATCGCTTCACGCAGCAGATTTGTCATTGAGAGAACAGATGGCTTATCAGGTAGCTCGCCACAGGCTTTGGCAGAAACATAAACACTCCATCCTGAATATGGACCGTGCGAGCACAGGCCGTGCGGAACACCTGGCGGTATCCAGACGGCATGTGTTGCCGGTACCACCCAGCGACAATCACCGCTATCGACCGTAAGTAGCCCACGTATGGCACCGATTAACTGCCCACAGCTGTGATGGTGGCGTGGAGTCTCCCGTATTACCTCAGACTGACGTACCGTGACGAGTAAAGTGGGTCCCTGGGGTGAAAACACCGGTTCGAATGGAATCAATGGATCGTGCATATTGGCGTGTTTGAGATGTTTAATGTCTTTTATACCGTACTGAAGCCAGTTAGTCGATTGTAAAGTATTCATCACTTTCACAGAGGACTAACCATCAAAATGATTACTATTACTAGGGTATTGGATGACATTATCAACCACCAACAGATACCACTGGATCGGATACTCAGTCGCTATTTTAGTCCCGGTTATCGGCAGCGCACTGATAACAAGTGGGAAGGATTAGATGGCTTTGCTCAGCATGCGCGTAGACTCCGGGAAATTATCGCCTTCGCTAAAATTGAGTTACATGACGAACTTCGTAACGGGAATCTTTATGCCACAAGGCATCGCGTTCTGTGCACCAGGCGCAGCGGAGAAGAGGTGGACATGGAAGTTTATATGTTCGCTGAAATAGATGATTCCGGGCGCTTCATTCGTATCGAAGAAGCCACGTTAATGCTTAAAGGGAGAGAGAGCGATAGAGATTTAGGCAGCGTGAGGTAAAAGAAATATAAGGTTACGACTAGATCAGACAAAAAACCGGGCAGCACGCCCGGTTATCTTGTCAGACTAAAATTGCCCTACGCACTCAACCCGCGATTTTTCAGCATCGGCTCAATCTGCGGATCGTGTCCGCGCCACTGGCGATACAGTTCAGCTAAATCAGTGCTGTTCCCGCGTGATAAAATCGCCTCACGGAAACGCTGACCGTTCTCACGGGTCAAACCGCCCTGCTCCACGAACCATTGATAGCCGTCGTCGGCCAGCATCTGGGTCCACAGATAGGCGTAATAGCCTGCCGCATAGCCGCCGCCGAAGATATGGGAGAAATAGCTGCTGCGATAGCGCGGGGGGACCGCCGCCAGATCCAGGTTCTCTTCCCGAAGCACCAGCTGCTCAAACGCGTCCACCTCCTCCGGTAATGCCGAGGTCGACAGGCTATGCCACCGCATATCGAGTAACGCAGCAGCCATCAGCTCGCTCATGTCGTACCCTTTATTGAAGGTTGCCGCACGCAACATATTGTCGCGTAGCGCCTGCGGCATCGGGTCCCCTGACTGGTAGTGCTTCGCGTAGTGGGCAAACACCTGCGGCTGGCTGGCCCAGTGTTCGAAGATCTGCGAAGGAAATTCGACAAAATCGCGCGGCGTATTGGTCCCCGAGAGACTGGCGTAGCGCTGGCTGGCGAACAGCCCATGCAGGGTATGGCCGAACTCATGAAACAGGGTGATCACCTCATCCCACGACAGCAGCGCGCTCTGCCCTGCCTGCGGGCGGACGTAGTTGCAGACATTGTAGATAACCGGGCGCTGCGCGCGCAGAGTCGACTGTTCGACAAACACATCCATCCATGCGCCGCCGCTCTTTGAGTCACGAGCGTAGTAGTCACCGTAAAACAGCGCCATCCCTTCGCCGTTGTGATCGAAGATCTCCCAGACCCGCACATCCGGGTGATAGACCGGTATATCAAAGCGCTCAACAAAGCGCAGCCCAAAGAGCTGCGTTGCCGTCCAGAAGACGCCGTCGTGCAGCACCCGCTCGAGGGCAAAATAGGGTTTGAGCTGCGCGTCATCAATGGCGTAGGCAGCCCGCCGCACCTGCTCGCTGTAGTAAAGCCAGTCCCATGCCGTCGCGCGAAAACCCCCGCCTTCGTTGTCGATCACCTGCTGGATGTCCGCCAGCTCTCGTTCCGCCCGCGCCCGCGCAGCCGGCGCGATCTGACGCATAAAGCCCAATGCCTCCGCCGGGGAAGCCGCCATTTGATCGGTCAGCGCCCAGCTGGCGTAATCAGCGGCTCCCAACAGCTCAGCCTGCTGCGCACGGATCGCCGCCAGCCGCAGTACCAGGTCACGCGTATCATGCTCATCGCCCTGCTGATTGCGGGTCCAGCCGGCGGCGAAGAGATTCTCCCGCGTTTGCCGGTCGCGCAGCGCAAGCAGCTGTGGCTGCTGGGTGGTATTGGTCAGCGTCAGCAACCAGCGGTCGCTAAGCCCTCTTTCACGCGCTGCGTCAGCCGCCGCCGCTATCTCCTCATCGCTCAGGCCAGCCAGTTGATGCCGGTAATCAACCACCAGGCCGCCGCTTTTTGCCGCTCCCAGCAGTCGCTGCTGGAACTGACTTTGCAGCGTAGCCGCTTCGGTGTTCAGTGTGCGCAGCGCCGCCTGCTGCTCGGGAGCCAGCGTCGCCCCGGCATGTACAAAACGTTGCCACGTCAGGGTCAGGAGACGATAGGACTCGCTGTCCAGCGCCAGCGCGTCGCGCTGCTCGTAGACGCTGTTCACGCGCTGAAACAAGGCCGCATTAAGCCAGATGTCATTCCCCAGCTCGGCGAGTTCGGCGGAAAATTGTTCATCCAGTGATTGAATATAAGGATTGGTATGGGCGCCAGCCATGGCGAAAAAGACCCGCGTCACCCGCGCCAGCAGCTGACCACTCTGCTCCAGCGCCTCGAGCGTGTTGGCGAAACTGGCCGGCTGCGGATTGTCGATAATAGCGCGAATTTCGGCCCGCTGCTGCCGGACGCCCTCATCAAACGCCGGGCGATAGTGGCTGTCGTCAATCACATCGAACGGCGGCGCCTGGTAAGGCAACGTACTGACGCTAAAAAAGGGGTTTCGTTCGGACATCTTTCTCTCCTGTACAGGCTAATGCTGTAAGATTAGGCCTCTCCTTAAGGGGTCGCAATGATTTCCGTTACCGGTCGCCGCCTGTGCGTGCTATGGTATGAAAACACAAAAAGCGTTGAGGAACAGTAAGATGATTATCATGGTCACCGGCGCCACCGCCGGTTTTGGTGAAAGTATTACTCGCCGTTTTATCGCTAACGGTCATAAAGTGATTGCCACCGGTCGTCGTGAAGAGCGCCTGAAGACGCTGAAAGACGAGCTGGGCGATAACCTTTATATCGCGCAACTTGACGTCCGCAACCGCGCCGCCATTGAGACGCTGATTGCTGACCTGCCCGCCGAGTGGCAGGCTATCGATGTGCTGGTGAACAACGCCGGCCTGGCGCTTGGTCTGGAGCCGGCGCACCGCGCCAGTGTGGAAGACTGGGAAGATATGATCGACACCAATAATAAAGGGCTGGTGTACATGACCCGCGCCGTGCTGCCGGGAATGGTTGAGCGCAATCGCGGCCATATCATCAATATCGGCTCTACGGCAGGCAGCTGGCCTTACGCCGGCGGAAACGTCTATGGGGCGACCAAAGCCTTTGTCCGTCAGTTTAGCCTCAATCTTCGTACCGACCTGCACGGCACCGCTGTGCGCGTGACCGACATCGAGCCGGGTCTGGTGGGCGGCACCGAGTTTTCTAACGTCCGCTTTAAGGGCGATGACGCTAAAGCCGAAAAAGCTTACGAAAATACCCAGGCGCTAATGCCGGAAGATGTGACCGAAGCGGTCTGGTGGGTCGCCACCCTGCCGAAACATGTCAACATCAACACCCTGGAGATGATGCCGGTGAGTCAGAGCTTTGCCGGACTCAGCGTTCACCGTCAGGGCTAACCGTCAGCCACCCGGCCTGCGGGCCGGGTATGGGCGGAAACGCAAAAAACGCGTAAAATAGTGCGCATAACCCCCTAAAAAGTAACCATCAATGGCCGCAGAATCGCAACTGAATCCGACGCAACCCGTCAATCAGCAAATTTATCGCATCCTCCGCCGGGATATCGTTCACTGCCTGATCCCGCCTGGTACACCGCTGTCGGAGAAAGAAGTCTCCGTGCGTTTTGCGGTGTCTCGTCAGCCGGTGCGCGAAGCCTTCATTAAGCTGGCGGAAAACGGACTTATCCAGATTCGTCCCCAGCGCGGTAGCTACGTCAATAAAATCTCATTGTCGCAGGTGCGTAATGGTTGCTTCGTCCGCCAGGCGATTGAGTGCGCGGTGGTTCGCCGTGCCGCCGGCATGATTAACGAAGAGCAACTTTATCAGCTGGAACAGAATCTTCACCAGCAGCGTATTGCTGTTGATCGGCAGCAGTTAAACGACTTTTTCCTGCTCGATGATGAATTTCACCAGAAGCTGTCGATTATCGCCGACTGTCAGCTGGCCTGGGAGACAGTGGAAAATATTAAAGCCGCCATCGATCGCGTCCGCTATATGAGTCTGGACCATGTCACCTCTCCGGAGATGCTTCTGCGCCAGCATCATGAGATTTTCACCGCGCTGGAAAAACGCGATGCCGAGGCGGTAGAAAAAGCCATGAGTATCCATTTGCATGAAATCAGCGAATCCGTACTGCTGATTCGCCAGGAGAACCGCGACTGGTTTAGTGAAGAATAAGAGTCAGACGGCTGCCGGCATGGCCGACGCAGCCGTCGTCATTGAAGGGATTATCTAACGACCAATACCGGCGTTTTGGCGTAGCGCAGAATTGACTCGGCGTTGGAGCCCAGCAGATGGGTGGAGATCCCTGGTTTGCGGGAACCAATCACAATGACATCGAACTCTTCGTTGTTACTGATAGCCAGAATTTCGTCACGCACGTTGCCAAAGACTACGCGGGTATGGATCCGCGTCATGGGGATGGCGAACAGTCGCGCCACCTCGCGCATTTTTTTCTCCGACTCTTCTTCCATATAGGCTTCAAACTTACGAATATCCGCCGTAAAACCGCGCAATAGCGAACGGCTGCTGTTCGGCAGAACGTTGAGCAAGGTGATCTCGCCATTTTCGGCCGAAGCGAGAAATTCCGCGTGACGCACCGCTTTATCGCTTAAATCCATTTCAAAGACATCAACAGGCAATAAAATTTTTTTATACATGGCCCGTACTCCTTTTGCAGAGAAAGTTCTTTTTCAATAACTTAACTATGCCATTATTGCGGTGAAATACCAGTCATTGTTCGGAAAAATAACAGCTAATTATCTTTAGTAAATCAGGGAAATATAGAGTTATGTATAGACATTGCGTTCGATCATATTCTGCGTCTGCTAAAACCGATCGCTAGCAAAAAATAGACATCAGCGGAGTATCGTAGAAATAACTGAAGAGCCGGTGTCGACCCCGGGACCGACACCGGAAAAAGATTATTGCGCGGCGGCCCACGCGGCGACGGTAGCTTTAGCCCCCTGCCGCTGCAGCGCTAAGTAGGCGCGGGTCACCGCCGTGACAAAGCGTGACTCCTGCGGCAGTTCGACGCCGAAAATAGCCTCAATACCCAGCAGCGCTTTGACTCGCGCTTCGCCATCGGCGCTGGCAGCCACCGCTTGCTGGATAACCGGCAACAACGGGTCGCATATCTCGATTGACTGGCCCGCATCGTCAACGCCGCCAACGTAACGCATCCACCCTGCCACGCCCAGCGCCAGCAGTGTAAAATCACGCTGATGCACCAGATGCCAGCGTATGGAGTCCAGCATGCGCTGGGGCAACTTCTGGCTGCCGTCCATGGCTATCTGCCAGGTGCGGTGCTTCAGCGCCGGATTGCAGTAACGGTCAATCAGCAAACTGGCATAGCGTGACAGATCCACCCCCTGCACCTTCAGCGTTGGTGCCTGTTCGTCCAGCATCAACGACAGCGCCGCGCGACGGTAGTTATCGTCCTGCATACAGTCGTTGATATGCTGATAACCGGCCAGATAGCCGAGATAAGCGAGGAACGAATGGCTACCATTGAGCATTCTCAGCTTCATCTCTTCGAAAGGCACCACGTCGGCGACCAGTTCCGCTCCCGCTTTCTCCCACTGCGGACGTCCGGCAACAAAGTTATCCTCAATCACCCACTGACGGAAAGGTTCGCAGGCCACCCCGGCCGGGTCGCGCACCCCGGTCAGCTGGGTAATTTTATCGAGGGTTTCGGCAGTCACCGCCGGGACAATCCGGTCCACCATCGTCGACGGAAAGGTGACATTCTGCTCTATCCATGCGGCAAGATCCTCGTCTAAAGCCCGGGCGTAGGCGCAGACGACGTTGCGCATCACGTGACCATTTTCCGGCATGTTATCGCAGGACATCACGGTAAAAGCAGGCAGGCCGGCCGCCCGGCGGCGAGATAAGGCCTCCACCACTACCCCCGCCGCCGATTTTGGCTGGTGCGGGTTATGCAGATCGGCGGCGATCAGCGGGTGATCGAGCTGCAGTTCGCCGCTGGCTGGCGAATGGCAATAGCCTTTCTCAGTAATCGTCAGGGAGACAATGGCCACCTGTGGCTGACACATCGCCGCCAGCACCGCTTCGAGACCATCAACCCCGGCGTGCAGCGCCTGCTTCACCACACCAACCACGCGCGCGGTCCAGGCGTCGGCGGACATTTCGGCGACGGTATACAGCAGATCCTGCTGCTGGAGATCGGCGATCTGCTGCTCGCCGCCAATCAGATTAACTTCGGTGTAGCCCCAGTCGCTGCCGTGCTCGCTGGCCAGTATATCGGCATACACAGCCTGATGAGCGCGATGAAACGCGCCAAAACCAAGATGAACGATACGGGGGATCAGTGCGCTGCGATCGTAGGTCGGCAGCGTGGCGTTAGCGGTTAAGAGGGTGTTTTCCATGATGACTCTCGTTGTTATGTAGCCCATCAACCATTCTCGGGGAGAACTCTCGAGGAGAATGCCTTTGTGCCTCAACCATCTCACGCAATTGGTATAACATCTTTGATTTCTGTCAACTACCATACAAGAAGATCTCGCCTGATAAAGCACGGGGCACGTGGCTGCAATCGCCGCAGTGACAGGATAGCGCAGGTAACGGGAGGAGAAGAACATGGCGGCCGCGCGTCCCTGCGGGCCTGCTGTTGACGAATCGCCGAGCGTTGTTAATCGATGCGAGTTTTGACGATAAAGAAATAGCACAGCGCCCCGGCAAAGGTCACCCCGGCGGCGATCACCAGCGCCAGATTGAAAGAGTGAGTCGTATCCACTACCCAGCCGGTCACGATCGGCGCGAAGGAGGCAAACACAAAGCTGCCGAAGTTCTGGATCGCCGCCACCGAAGCCACTTTATGCTCCGCCACCATTACCTGCACCAGCCCCCAGGCGGACGTCCCGGCAAAATGAACGCAAAACAGCGCCATGGAGATAAAAGCCACCGCCTGGGCTGGCGTGGACGATTGCACCACCAGCAAGGTGCCCAGCGCCGACAGCACCAGACCGATAACAATCGCCGTTTTGCGGGTTTTCGCCTGATCGTAGCCTCTGCGCGCCAGGGCATCGACCACCAGGCCGTTGACCCACATCCCCACCGCCGCGGCAAGAAACGGGATCGCCGCCACCCAGCCGGTACGGGCCAGGCTTAACCCCTGCTGCGCCTGCAAATAGCCGGGCAACCAGGCGATATACAGCCAGCCGGTGTAGTTCACACCGGAAAAGCCGAGGATCATCCCCCAGGTAGTCCGCCGTTTAAACAGAGCCAGCCATTCGCTAAACTTCAGCGCCGGGCGGGCCGCCTCCTCACTGGCCAGATACTGCTGCTCCTCCTCCTGCAGGGTAAACTGCCGACGGTTACGGTAGCCCACATACCAGCACAGGCCGACCACGATCCCGGCTAAACCAATCACCACAAACATCGTTCGCCAACCCCAGGCCAACTGCATGATGACCAGGGCCGGCGGGGCGATAGCCTGGCCCAGCACCGTCGAGGAGTTGAATATTCCCACCGCCGTGCCGCGCTCTCTTTGCGCATACCAGTCGTTGATCGATTTCACGCCGGCTGGCATAAACGGCGCTTCGCCGATCCCGAGGCCAATGCGCAGCAGAATAAAATGCGAGAACGAATTGACCATCCCGGTCAGGGCCTGCATCGCGGACCAGAAAATCAGCCCGGCGCCCAGCACAATCCGTGGCCCCAGGCGATCCAACAAAATACCGGAGGGCAGTTGCGCGAAGCCGTAGGAGAGCGAAAAGGCGGAGAGCAGCACCCCAAACTCGGTGGCGCTAAGGCCCAGGTCGGCGCGTATCGCCTCCCCGGCGACGCTCAGCGAAGAGCGGTCAAGAAAGTTGACGATACCGGCGATAAACAGCAGCGTCAGGGTGATCTTCTGCACCCGACGGATGCGTAACGGCGTCGCCCCGGTCCGGGCGGCAAGAGTCTCGATAGCCATCGTTGTTCCTTACAGAGTCATATGAAATAGGATGTCTGATAAGTAAGGCAACAGGTCGACTACCATACAAGAATTAGGGTTGAAAAAAGCGGCAGGGATCACACATGACGGGCTTAGGCCCGTCCCCACCCCGCCACGATGATTAGCATGCCGCACAGGGCGATGGCCGCGCCCGCCCAGTCATAATGGGTTAATTTGACCCCATCAACGACCCGCAGCCAGAGCAATGCGGTACAAACGTACACCCCACCGTAGGCGGCATATACCCGCCCGCTGGCGGCCGGATGGAGCGTCAGGAGCCAGACGAATAGCGCCAGCGCCAGGGCGGTGGGGATCAGCAGCAGCGGCGTTGCCCCGCGCTTGAGCCATAGCCACGGTAGATAACAGCCGACGATTTCACACAGAGCGGTAGCAAAGAACAGCAGCGTTGTTTTGAGCATTAAAAGATTCGTAAAAGAGACAAAGCGTTGAACTATTCTACGCGATAATGGCCTCTGCCCCACGCTGTTTTGCCGGCTATGCCCGACAAAAGAGCTGTAGTAAACTGAACCTGAGGGTTAACCCATCACTTAAAGGAAATCGTGATGAACATGACACTGAATAAACGCTGGTGCCTGACCGCCATTCTGGCGTTAAGCGCTGTGGTCTACACCTCCAGCTCCTATGCCGCCACCGACCGGCTGGTGATTGAATCTGGCGACAGCGCGCAGAGCCGTCAGCAGGCGTCGATGGAAAAAGAGCAATGGAACGACACCCGCAGCCTGCGCCAGAAGGTGAACAAACGGGCGGAAAAAGAGTGGGATAAAGCCGATGTCGCTTTCGACGCGCAGGATAACTGCCAGAAGAGCGCCAACGTCAATGCCTACTGGGAGCCAAACACCCTGCGCTGTCTTGACCGCCGCACCGGCCGCGCGATCAATCCCTGAGCCGCTCCCTGACCACGCTGGCGCCTGCGGGCGCCGCCTTTCTGTAATCCCTTTTCCGTTTTGACCACAGGAATCTCCATGACCGACGCGCTACACGTCAAACTCCGCCCGCTTGAGCGCGAAGATTTGCGCTTCGTCCACCAGCTCGATAACAACGCCAGCGTCATGCGCTACTGGTTTGAAGAGCCGTACGAGGCCTTCGTTGAGCTCTCCGATCTGTACGACAAACATATTCACGATCAAAGCGAGCGCCGCTTTGTCATCGAATGCAATGGCGATAAAGCCGGACTGGTGGAGCTGGTTGAAATCAACCATGTGCACCGCCGGGCCGAGTTCCAGATCATCATCTCCCCCGACTTCCAGGGAAAAGGTCTCGCCACCCGCGCCGCACGCCTGGCGATGGACTATGGCTTTACCGTGCTCAATCTGTATAAGCTGTATTTAATCGTTGATAAAGAGAATGAAAAAGCGATCCATATTTACCGTAAGCTCGGCTTTATGGTCGAGGGTGAACTGATCCATGAGTTTTTCATTAACGGCGAGTACCGCAACACCATCCGCATGTGCCTGTTCCAGCACCAGTATCTGGCCGAGCACAAAACGTCCGGGCCGTCCCTGCTGAAGCCGACGGCTCAGTAATAATCGATACGGTTTTTAATGGTGTAGTGGCGGGTCAGCGGCGGCTGGACGCTTTCATCGACCACCTGCAGCTCACAGCTCAGCGGATTGTCGTGATCGTCGTAGTCGCAGGTCTGACGCACCGTGCCCAGCGTGCGATCGTTGAAGGTGCTGATGGCGGTATAGTCCAATTTCTTACGCGGATCCTTTGACGGCGTTGAGGCGACGGTAAATCGCTCCTCTTTGGCGGTGGTGGTTTTTCCCAGCGGATAGCCATCGCTGTCATAGCGGTAGGTGGCGGTGGTCTCTTTGCCGCGTGCGCTGATAATAAAACCGTTATCATCCGTCTCCCAACTCACCCCGGCGGCAGGCATCTCCGCCAGCTGACACTTGCCCTGCAGGCGCAGCCGCTTCTCGTGGGTGCGCCCGTCGACGTAATAGTTGGCGTCCAGCAGCAGCGTGGCGCCGGTTTTGTTCTCCACATCTTCCAGGGTCAGCAGATCGAAACACCCTTCCCTGGAGAGCTGAGCGCTCACCTTCTTGACCACCACATCGTGTTCATCCAGCAGCGTCTGGCTAAAATCTTTTACCGGCCCGCGCAGGGGATCAAACTCAAACTCATTGGAAAAACTCGCCATCTCCGGGGTGAAGGCGTCCGGGGCGCTTTTACGGTCGCATGCCGTCAGCAGCAGCGCTGCCGGGATCAGCCAATACAATCTTTTCACAGACGATTCCTTTTGTGTACATCCGATCATATTAGCAAATACAATTGTTTACACCAGTTCTGCTATGCTTAAATCTGGATAACATCGATAAGGAGCGTAAGATGAAACTATCCCTCTGCACCGGCGCTGCGCTACTGCTGTGCTCCACGGCCGTACTGGCGGCTCCCGACTCCTGTGAACGGGTCAAAAGCGACATCCAGCAGAAGATCATCAACAATGGCGTACCGGAAACCAGCTTCAGCCTGGCCATTGTGCCAAACGATCAGGCAGACCAGCCCGGGGTTCAGGTGGTCGGTCATTGCGCCAACGACACCTTCAAAATCACCTATACGCGTAACAGCGACAGTCCCGCCGAAAACGACGCTCAGTAAGCCCTCTTCGGTTTCAAATGAAAGATCTTATCCCTGCATTGACCAGGGATAAGGTCTACTGGCTACCCATAACGTATTATCGCTCATCCCTGCGTCTGTTAATGGCACAGCGGCCCTTCTCCGTACAACATAACGATCATGGAGTGAGCAATGTCGAATCAGGAATCTCCCGGCGGCGTCAGCCGACGCGCGCTACTAAAATCTACAGCCCTCGGCTCCCTGGCGCTGGCCGCCGGCGGGCTGACCCTGCCCTTTACGCTGCGCCGCGCCGCGGCGGCGGTACAACAGGCTACAGGCGACACAACCCGCATTGTCTGGGGCGCCTGCTCGGTTAACTGCGGCAGCCGCTGCGCCCTGCGGCTGCACGTGCGTGATGATGAAGTGGTTTACGTCGAAACGGATAACACCGGCGACGACCGCTACGGCGACCATCAGGTCCGCGCCTGCCTGCGCGGGCGTTCGATTCGCCGGCGCATCAATCATCCGGATCGCCTTAACTATCCCATGAAGCGCGTCGGCAAGCGCGGAGAAGGCAAATTTGTCCGCATCAGCTGGCAGGAGGCGCTGGATACCCTCGCCGACCGCCTGAAGAGCGTGGTAGCGCAGTATGGCAACGAAGCCGTATACATTAACTACTCTTCAGGGATCGTCGGCGGCAACATCACCCGTTCGTCGCCTTCCGCGTCGCCGGTGGCGCGTTTAATGAACTGCTACGGCGGCTCGCTTAACCAGTACGGTACCTACAGTACTGCGCAGATTGCCTGCGCCATGCCCTACACCTACGGCAGTAACGACGGCAACAGCACCTCGGATATTGAAAACAGCAAGCTGGTAGTGATGTTCGGCAACAATCCGGCGGAGACCCGGATGAGCGGCGGCGGCATTACCTGGTATCTGGAGCAGGCCCGCGAGCGCTCTAACGCGCGAATGATCGTCATCGATCCGCGCTACACCGATACCGCCGCCGGTCGGGAAGATGAGTGGATCCCCATTCGCCCCGGCACCGACGCCGCGCTGGTGGCCGGTATCGCCTGGGTGTTGATTAACGAAGATCTGGTGGACCAGCCTTTCCTTGATAAATACTGCGTTGGCTACGACGAGAAAACGCTCCCGGCCGGGGCGCCGGCGAATGGTCATTACAAAGCCTATATCCTCGGCGAGGGCGACGACGGGATCGCTAAAACGCCGCAGTGGGCCTCGCGTATTACCGGTATACCCACCGAGCGCATCATTAAGCTGGCGCGCGAAATCGGCATGAGCAAGCCGGCCTACATTTGCCAGGGCTGGGGGCCCCAGCGCCAGGCCAACGGCGAACTCACCGCCCGGGCGATCGCCATGCTGCCGATCTTAACCGGCAACGTCGGCATCAACGGCGGCAATAGCGGCGCCCGCGAATCAACCTACACCATCACCATTGAGCGCCTGCCGGTGCTGGAAAACCCGGTGAAGACCGCCATCTCCTGCTTTACCTGGACCGACGCCATCGCCCGCGGTCCAGAGATGACCGCCAGCCGCGATGGCGTACGCGGAAAAGAGAAGCTGGATGTGCCGATCAAGTTCCTGTGGAACTACGCGGGCAACACCATCATCAACCAGCACTCCGACATCAATAAGACCCACGAAATTCTGCAGGATGAAAGCAAGTGCGAAACCATTGTGGTTATCGACAACTTTATGACCTCGTCGGCGAAATACGCCGACCTGCTGCTGCCCGACCTGATGACCGTTGAGCAGGAGGATATCATTCCTAACGATTACGCCGGCAATATGGGCTATCTGATTTTTATTCAGCCCGCCACCTCGGCGAAGTTCGAACGCAAGCCGATTTACTGGATCCTAAGCGAAGTGGCGAAACGGCTCGGCGACGACGTGCATCAACGTTTTACCGAGGGGCGTACCCAGGAACAGTGGCTGCAGTATCTGTACGCCAAAATGGTGGCGAAAGATCCGGCGCTGCCGGCCTACGAGGATCTGAAGCGAATGGGCATCTACAAGCGCAAAGACCCGAACGGCCACTTCGTCGCCTATCGCAACTTCCGGCGCGATCCTGAAGCGCATCCGCTCAAAACCCCGTCCGGCAAAATTGAAATCTACTCCAGCCGACTCGCAGAGATTGCCGCCCGCTGGCAGCTGGAGAAAGACGAAGTTATTAGCCCGCTGCCGGTCTACGCCTCCACATTTGAAGGCTGGGACGATCCGCTGCGCAGCCAGTATCCGCTGCAGCTGTTTGGTTTCCACTATAAAGCGCGCACCCATTCCAGCTACGGCAACGTTGATGTATTACAAGCGGCCTGTCGCCAGGAAGTATGGATCAATCCGCTTGACGCGGAAAAACGCGGGATTAAAAACGGCGATATGGTGCGCGTTTTTAATCAGCGCGGCGAAGTCCGTCTTCCGGCGAAAGTGACGCCACGCATCATGCCGGGGGTCTCGGCGATGGGCCAGGGCGCCTGGCACGACGCCAATATGACCGGAGATCGGATCGACCATGGCGCCTGCATGAATACCCTGACCACCCACCGCCCGTCGCCGCTGGCGAAGGGGAATCCACAGCATACCAACCTGGTCGATATCGAGAAGGTTTAAGGAGTAAACCATGAGCACGCAATATGGATTCTTTATCGACTCCGCTCGCTGTACCGGATGCAAAACCTGCGAGCTGGCCTGTAAGGACTACAAGAACCTGACTCCGGAGGTCAGCTTCCGCCGGATCTATGAGTATGCCGGCGGCGACTGGCAGGAGGACAACGGCGTCTGGCAGCAGAACGTGTTTG